>OGCL01000177.1_pt1 | contig 73202 bp, 75 predicted proteins | sample 1570041 | NCBI WGS metagenome assembly OGCL01 (sample SAMN06266162, study PRJEB24511) | hot springs metagenome | isolation source: Hot spring water | place: South Africa: Limpopo | collected 2015-06-22
AGGGGCAGCGGCAGGCTGCCTGACCTTTCTTGAAAAATAAACACGAAGTTCGTGATTCACGAACTTCGTGTAATATGACTCCCATGAAAAACGTCACCGTGACCATGGACGACGCCGTAGCCGAATGGGTACGCGTGGAAGCCGCCAGGCGCGGCAGCAGCGTGTCCCGCCTGCTCGGTGAATGGCTGGCCGAAAAGATGCGCCAGGAAGACGCCTACGCCCAGGCCATGCGCGAGGCGCTGGGGTTTGAGAGCTGGGGCGCTTCCAGCGGGCCTTATGTTCCGCGCGAGACCCTGTTTCTGCGCTGAGCAGCGGAGCGCACATGGCCACCGTCCCCATCTTTGTCGATACCGAGATCCTGCTGGCCAGCGTGGACGACCGCGATGCCGCGCGCCAGGCGCGGGCGCGCGAATGGATCAGCTTTTGCTGGCAGACGCGCAGCGGCCGCATCAGCTCGCAGGTGCTCAACGAGCTGTACAACCAGGCGATCCAGCGTTTTGACGGCCCCCATGTGCTGCAGCAGGTGCGTGCCCAGGTGCGCCGTCTGCGTGTGTGGCTGCCGCCGCACCTCGATTCCTACACCGTCGATGGCGCCTGGGACCTGCAGGACCGCTACCGCCTCGGCTACTGGGATGCACTCATCCTCTCGTCCGCCCACCAGCAGGGCTGCCGCTATCTGTTGACCGAGGCACTGCCGCATGGCGAGCCCCTCGATGCCGTCACGCCCATCAATCCCTTTCTCACCACCCCTAACGAACTGGACACCGACGAATGAACACTCCCGCGTCCTCCCCCCTTCAAGCCCTGGCCCGCATCCGCCCCGACGTGCGCGCCATGCATGCGTATGCCGTGCAGCCTTCTGCCGGCCTGCTCAAGATGGACGCGATGGAGAACCCGTTCCGCCTGCCCGCGCACCTGCAGGCCGCCCTGGGCCAGCGCCTGGGCGGCGTGGCGCTCAACCGCTACCCCGGCGATCGCCTGCTGGACCTGAAGTCGGCCCTCGCCCAATACGCCGGCATGCCCGAGGGCTGCAGCATCGTGCTGGGCAACGGCTCGGATGAGCTCATCACCCTGCTGGCCCTGGCCTGCGCGCGCCCCGGCACGGGTGAACGCGCCACCATGCTCGCTCCCATGCCGGGTTTTGTGATGTATCCGATGAGTGCGCAACTGCAGGGGTTGGACTTTGTGGGCGTGCCGCTCACGGCCGATTTCGAGCTGGACGAGCCCGCCATGCTGGCCGCCATCGCCCAGCACAAGCCCGCCATCACCTACATCGCCTACCCCAACAACCCCACGGCCACGCTGTGGGACGAGGGCACGGTGCAGCGCGTCATCGACGCTGCGGGCGCGCAGGGCGGTATCGTGGTCATGGACGAGGCCTACCAGCCCTTTGCCAGCCGCACCTGGATCGACCGCATGCGTGCCGAGCCCGCGCGCAACGCCCACGTGCTGCTCATGCGCACGCTCAGCAAGTTTGGCCTGGCGGGCGTGCGCCTGGGCTACCTCATCGGCCCGGCGGCGCTGGTGGCAGAGATCGACAAGGTGCGCCCGCCCTACAACGTGAGCGTGCTCAACTGCGAAGCCGCGCTGTTCGCGCTGGAGCATGCAGACGTGTTCGCCGCGCAGGCGGCCGAAATTCGTGCCGAACGCGCCAAGCTCGTTACCGCGTTGCGCCAGATGCCCGGTGTCGAAAAATGCTGGGACAGCGAGGCCAACATGATCCTCATCCGCGTCGCCGATTCCGCCAAAACCTACGATGGCATGAAAACCCGCAAGGTGCTCGTCAAGAACGTTTCTACAATGCACCCATTGCTGGCCAACTGCCTGCGCCTCACGGTAGGCAATGCCGACGACAACGCGCAGATGCTGGCAGCACTCCAAGCCTCCCTATGACTTCCTCCGCACTCGTACCTTCCACGGCCGCGCCGGACCCCGCGGCCGACCGCACCGCCGAGGTCAGCCGCAACACCGCCGAGACGCGCATCACCGCGCGCATCAATCTCGACGGCACGGGCCAGGCCAAGCTGCACACCGGCATCGGCTTCTTCGACCACATGCTCGACCAGATCGCCCGCCACGGGCTGATCGACCTCGACATCGACTGCGAAGGCGACCTGCACATCGACGGTCATCACACGGTGGAAGATGTGGGCATCACCCTCGGCCAGGCGTTCGCGCGCGCCGTGGGTGACAAGAAGGGCATCCGCCGCTACGGCCACGCCTACGTGCCGCTGGACGAGGCGCTCTCGCGCGTGGTGGTCGATTTCTCGGGCCGCCCGGGGCTGCACATGGACGTGAAGTTCACGGCCGGCAGCATCGGCCAGCTTGATACCCAGCTGGTCTACGAGTTCTTCCAGGGCTTCGTGAACCACGCGGGCGTGACGCTGCACATCGACAACCTCAAGGGTTTCAATGCCCACCACCAATGCGAGACCATCTTCAAGGCGTTCGGGCGCACGCTGCGCGCGGCGCTGGAGCGCGACCCGCGTGCGGAGGGCGTGATCCCGTCCACCAAGGGCTCCTTGTGAAATTCCTAAGTCTGATCAAGCGATAGCGCTTGATGGACAAGCGCTAGCAGCTATGAATATCGAAGCAAAAACTGTCGCGGTCGTCGACTACGGCATGGGCAACCTGCGCTCCGTGTCACAGGCCGTGCAGGCCGCCGCCCAGGGCACGGGCTGGACCGTCGTCGTCACCCAGCGCCCCGAAGACGTGCGCGCCGCCCAGCGCATCGTGCTGCCCGGGCAGGGGGCCATGCCCGACTGCATGCGCGAACTGCGCGAATCCGGCCTGCAGGAATCCGTGCTCGAAGCCGCCGCCACCAAGCCGATGTTTGGTGTGTGCGTGGGCATGCAGATGCTGCTGGACCACAGTGCCGAAGGCGACACCCCAGGCCTCTCCCTGATCCCTGGCGACGTGCGCAAGTTCGACCTGGCGGGCCGTACCCAGGCTGATGGCAGCCGCTTCAAGGTGCCCCAGATGGGCTGGAACCAGGTGCGGCAGATGGAACACGCGGGGGCTGTGCACCCCGTGTGGGCCGGTGTGCCCGACAACAGCTACTTCTACTTTGTGCACAGCTTCTATGCCGTGCCGCAAAACCCCGCCCACTGTGCGGGGCAGGCAGACTACGGCGGTGTTTTCGCTGCGGCCATTGCACGCGATAATATTTTTGCGACGCAATTCCACCCGGAGAAAAGCGCGGAACATGGCCTGGCCCTGTACCGCAACTTTCTGCACTGGAATCCCTGATTCTTTTCTTCTCCACCTTTCCTCCTCAACCACCCCGTTCGGGCAGCGCCGAGATTTGGCCGATCCCCTGAACCCCACCACCATGCTGCTCATCCCCGCCATCGACCTCAAAGACGGCCACTGCGTACGCCTCAAGCAAGGCGATATGGACCAATCCACCACCTTTGGCGAAGACCCCGCCGCCATGGCGCGCAAGTGGGTGGATGCGGGCGCACGCCGCCTGCATCTGGTGGACCTCAATGGCGCCTTCGCGGGCACGCCCAAGAACTACGGCGCCATCAAGTCCATCCTGAAAGAGGTGGGCGACGACATCCCCGTGCAGCTGGGCGGCGGTATCCGCGACCTGGACACCATCGAGAAGTACATCGACGGCGGCCTGCGCTACGTGATCATCGGCACGGCAGCCGTGAAGAACCCCGGCTTCTTGAAGGATGCCTGCAGTGCCTTCGGCGGCCACATCATCGTGGGCCTGGACGCCAAGGAAGGCAAGGTCGCCACCGACGGCTGGAGCAAGCTCACCGGCCACGAAGTCGTGGACCTGGCCAAGAAGTTCGAGGACTGGGGCGTTGAGTCCATCATCTACACCGACATTGGCCGCGACGGCATGCTCTCGGGCATCAACATCGACGCCACCGTCAAGCTGGCCCAGGCGCTGACCATCCCCGTGATCGCCTCGGGCGGCCTGTCGAACATGGCTGACATCGAGCAGCTGTGCGCGGTGGAAGGTGAGGGCGTCGAAGGCGTGATCTGCGGCCGCGCGATTTACAGCGGCGACCTGGACTTTGCAGCTGCGCAAGCGCGGGCTGACGAGTTGAATGGGTAACAACCCCCGGGGCGGCAGCGCCGCCCCATTGGACATCTGACATGCTTGCCAAACGCATCATTCCCTGCCTCGACGTCACCGGAGGCCGCGTGGTCAAGGGCGTCAACTTTGTCGAACTGCGCGACGCGGGCGACCCGGTCGAGATCGCTGCGCGGTACAACGCGCAGGGCGCCGACGAACTCACGTTTCTCGACATCACCGCCACCAGCGATGGCCGCGACCTGATCCTGCACATCATCGAGGCCGTGGCCAGCCAGGTGTTCATTCCCCTGACCGTGGGCGGCGGCGTGCGCACCGTGGAAGATGTGCGCAGGTTGCTCAACGCGGGTGCCGACAAGACCAGCTTCAACTCGGCCGCCATTGCCAACCCCGACCTGATCAACGCCGTGTCGGCGAAGTACGGCGCGCAGTGCATCGTGGTCGCCATCGATGCCAAGCGCCGCCAGGGCGACGACCTGGCCGCGCGCGGCGAGGGCTGGGATGTGTACAGCCACGGCGGGCGCAAGAACACCGGCCTGGACGCCATCGCCTGGGCCACCGAAATGGCGCGCCGGGGTGCGGGCGAAATCCTGCTGACCAGCATGGACCGTGACGGCACCAAGTCCGGCTTTGACCTGGCCCTGACGCGTGCCGTGAGCGATGCCGTGAGCGTGCCCGTGATCGCTTCGGGCGGCGTGGGCAACCTCGACCACCTGGCCGATGGCGTGCAGCAGGGCGGGGCGGATGCGGTGCTGGCCGCCAGCATCTTCCACTACGGCGAATACACGGTGGGCCAGGCCAAGGCCCGCATGGCTGAGCGCGGTATCCCCGTACGGCTGTGATGGCTGTTCCGTTCGCAGGCCTGCGCCGGCTGCTGACGGTGGCGTTGGCTGGCGCGGCCACGGCGCTGCCTGCTGCGGCGCAGGTGCCACCCCCGTCGTACGCGAGCTTTTCCGAGCGCCTGCCTTGTGTGCACCGCATTGGCCGGTGTTTTGACGCCACCATCGGCGGCAAGCCGGTGGAGGTGATTGCCGACAAGGCCGAATTCGACAAGCTCAAGGCCCTGCTGCAAACGCTCAACAGCAATGTGCGCGATGTGTACTGGGTCGTGCGCGACCCCGTGCCGGGCGTCCAGGCGCTGGACGTGGCAACCCGCGCCACCACCCTGGGCCTGCCCCATGTGGGGGACGAGAAGGAAGAGCCCGACGTGATCGTCTATGCCCTGGATGGCCAGGACCTGGAGAGCGAGTCGGAACTGGTGGCGAATTCCAGCGTGCGCATCAATGGCCAGCCGGTGGTGACGCAGCAGGAAACCCTCACGCAAGACTTCCTGCCCCCGGGCCGCTACGCCTTCGCCATCAAGTACCTGGGCCGCAAGAACTGGGACCGCAAGTGGGTCTTCCTGACGGTCGCGCGGTGAGTGAATAGAATCGGCCTCTCCGCTTTCTGGGTAAGCGTTTGTAGCTATTATTTTTGAGTGGGTGTGCGGCGGGCAGCGCGGCAGCGCCAAGGCCCGCGTACCCACAGCCCGGTGGATTTTGATTGCTCATTTTTTGATAGCTTCTTGCGCATGGTGGTCGCGCCCAAAGGGCCAAAATGACCTCAAACCCGCACCCTGGGCGCACGGGCTCTCCAGGCAAATCACCGACAATCCCTTTCATGAACTGGCTCAACGAAGTGAAATGGGATGCGCAGGGCCTGGTGCCCGTGATTGCGCAAGAGCAGGGCACGGGCGACGTGCTGATGTTTGCCTGGATGAACCGCGAAGCACTCGAAAAAACGGCCGAACTCGGCCGCGCCGTGTACTTCAGCCGCTCGCGCGGCAAGCTGTGGTTCAAGGGCGAAGAGTCGGGCCATGTGCAGACGGTGCATGAGATCCGCCTCGACTGCGACAACGACGTGGTGCTGCTCAAGGTCACCCAGCTCGGCCACGAACCCGGCATTGCCTGCCACACCGGCCGCCACAGCTGCTTTTTCAGTGTGCTCAAGGACGGCGCCTGGACGCCGGTCGATCTGGTCTTGAAAGACCCCGAATCCATCTACAAGTAAGCACCATGAGTTCCAACGATTCCCTCGCCCCCGCGTCGCAAGATGCGCTCGCGCGTTTGGCCGCCGTCATTGAAAGCCGCAAGCCGGCCAACGGTGGCGACCCCGAGAAGAGCTATGTCTCGCGCCTGCTGCACAAAGGGCCGGACGCGTTCCTCAAGAAGATCGGCGAAGAGGCCACCGAGGTGGTGATGGCGGCGAAGGACGTGGACCATGGTGCGGACAAGTCCACGCTGGTGTACGAGGTGGCCGACCTGTGGTTCCACTCCATGGTGGCGCTGGCCCACTACGGTCTTGCGCCCGCCGATGTGCTGGCCGAGCTGGAGCGCCGCGAAGGCACCAGCGGCATTGAGGAAAAAGCCTTGCGCAAGGCGGATGCGCGTGCCAGCCAGGAGGGTTCTTCATGAGCGATATCGTCGATGTGCAGACCAACGACCAGAAGGCCCAGAGCCTCAAGAACATCGGCTGGGTCAGCTATGTGCTGCACCTCATCGTGGCCGTGGGGGCGGTGCTGCCGGGTACGCAGGCCAGCGCACTGCTGCTGGTGATTGCGCTGGTGATTGATCTGGTCAAGCGCGGTGATGCCGAGGGCACCTGGCAGGCCAATCATTTCTCGTGGCGCATTCGCTCGACGATCTGGGTGGGCGTGCTGTACATCGTGACTGCGCCCCTGTGGCTGCTGCTGATTGCGCCGGGCTGGATTGCCTGGGGCATCATTTCGCTGTGGTTCCTGTACCGCATCGTGCGCGGAATGCTGGCCATGAGCAACAACCGGGCGGTCGATGCCTGAAGCCCCCGCAGCGCCGCTGTCGCGCCTGAACCTGGCCTTGCAGGGCGGTGGTTCGCACGGCGCGCTGACCTGGGGCGTGCTGGACGCGCTGCTCGAAGACGGGCAGTGGCACTTTGACGGCGTGAGCGGTACCAGCGCTGGCGCCATGAATGCCGTGGCCCTGGCATACGGTTTTGCCAAAGCCGCCAAGGAGCACAAAGACCCGCAAGAGGCGCACCAAGCTGGTTGCCAGCAGGCGCGCGATACCCTCACCCGCCTGTGGGAGGGGGTGGGCACGCTGGGCAGCCTGATGTGGGGCTCGCCCCTGTCAGCCGCCAACCCGATGATGGGGTTGATGCGCCAGTGGCTCTCGCCCTACCAGACCAATCCGCTCGATATCAACCCGCTGCGCCGCTTGCTGGAGCGCGAGGTGGACTTTGACCTGCTGTGCTCCGAGCGCCGCGCCATCACTGCTGCGGGTGGACCCAAGGTGTTTGTCTGCGCCACCAATGTGCGCACCGGGCGCGGCGAGATCTTCTCGGGCCCCCGCCTCAGCGCCGATGCGGTGATGGCCTCGGCCTGCCTGCCGCTGCTGTTCAAGGCGGTGGAGATCGACGGCCAGCACTATTGGGACGGCGGTTATTCAGGCAACCCGGCGCTGCACCCGCTGATCTACCAGACCGAAACCTCCGACATCCTGCTGGTGCAGATCAACCCGATCGAGCACCTGGAGCTGCCCCATTCCGGCCCCGAGATTATGGAGCGCATGAACGAGGTTACCTTCAACGCCAGCCTGCTGGCCGAGATGCGCGCCATCGAGTTCGTGCGCCGTCTGCTGGCCGAGGGCAAGCTGGACCCGCGCCGCTACAAGAGCGTGCGCATGCACCGCATCGACGGTGGTGCCGTGCTCGCGCCCTTTGGGGCCGACAGCAAGACCCGCGCGGACCTGCCTTTTGTGCGCAAGCTGTTCGCCCTGGGCCGCACGGCGGGCCAGGAATGGCTGCAGGCGCACCGCAAGGACGTGGGCGTGCGGCCCACCATCAAGATCGCTGAAAATGCGTGATGCTCCCCCTGAGTCGCTGCACGCCTTCCCCCTCGCCTTCGGGAGAGGGACGCCGCCCGTGGCCTGGCAAAGTCAGCTCCACGGTGGCGCTGGCTTGGGGCGCGCCGGTTGCGACGGCTTTGGGTGGTGAGAAGCGGCCGGTGAACCATTAACTTCGTTCTGACATTTTTCCCATGCACGATCCGAACTGCCTCTTCTGCAAAATCATCGCGGGCCAGATTCCTTCGAAGAAGGTCTATGAGGACGAAGAAATCTTCGCCTTCCACGACATCCACCCCTGGGCGCCGGTGCACTTTCTGATGGTCCCCAAGCTACATATCCCTTCGATGGCCCAGGTCACTGCCGAGCATGCGGGCGTGTTGGGGCGCATGATGGCGCTGGCCCCGAAGCTGGCGCTGGAACAAGGCTGCAACCCGTACCCCGAGGGTGGCTTTCGCGTCGTGGTAAACACGGGTCTGGAAGGCGGGCAGGAAATCCACCACCTGCACATTCATGTGATGGGCGGCCCCCGTCCGTGGCTCAAAGGCTGACCCAGACTGACGGCGCAAGCCGGTAGTTTCCCGCTGGGGAGTGCGTGCGCCGAACTCCGGTCACAGCCCCCGTCTAAAATGGTTGCAATTCGTTAGGAGATATTCCATGGGCTCTTTTTCCATCTGGCACTGGCTGATCGTGCTGCTGATCGTTGTGATGGTGTTCGGCACCAAGAAGCTCAAGAACATGGGCTCCGACCTTGGGGGCGCCGTCAAGGGCTTCAAGGACGGCATGAAGGACGGTTCTTCCTCCGACACCGCCGCAACGCCCCCGGCCGGCCAGGTGGCCAACAGCCAGGCCGCCGACAAGACCACCATCGATGTCGAAGCCAAGCAAAAAAGCTGAGCCGGTGTGTCTGCTGACCTGCACACGCTGCACTTTGCCTTGCCTTTGCGCCTGATCCATCCATGATTGATATCGGCCTGTCCAAGATGGCGCTGATCGGCGCCGTGGCGCTGATCGTCATCGGCCCCGAAAAGCTGCCGCGCGTGGCCCGCACCGTGGGCACGCTGCTGGGCAAGGCCCAGCGCTATGTGTCCGACGTGAAGGCCGAGGTCAACCGCTCCATGGAGCTGGACGAACTCAAGAAGATGAAGGACACGGTGGAGAACGCGGCGCGTGATGTGCACAACTCCATCCAGACCAGCGCCAGCGAGTTCGAGAAGGACTGGGCCGAAGCCACCGACACGGCCAGCGCGGCCCTGAACGAGCAGACCACCGTGGTGCCTGCCTACAAGCATCCGGGCAAGAACTGGCGCCTCAAGCGCGGCGCTGTGCCCCAGTGGTACAAGGCCAAAAGTGGTGTGCGCACCAAGGCGCAGTCGGGCGCTGCGCGCGTGGCCCGCTTCCGTCCCCAGAAATTCCATTGACGATGGCGCCGCGCGGCCCCCTGTGCGCGGCGCTGCATGGGCGCCCGGTGCGCCCCTGAAAACCCACCATGTCCGACACCCCCACCAAAGAAGACGAACTGGCCGGCACCGAGCAGCCGTTTGTGCAGCACCTGATGGAGCTGCGCGACCGGCTGGTCAAGGCGATCATCGCCATCGCCATTGCGGCGGCGATCCTGTTCTTCTTCCCCGGCCCCGGCGCGCTCTATGACTTCCTGGCGGCGCCCCTGGTGGCGCACCTGCCCAAGGGGGCCACGCTGATCGCCACCTCGGTGATTTCGCCGTTCATGGTGCCGCTCAAGATCTTGCTGATGTCGGCCTTCTTGCTGGCGCTGCCGTTTGTGCTGTGGCAGGTGTGGGCCTTTGTGGCGCCCGGCCTGTACTCGCACGAGAAGAAGCTGGTGCTGCCGCTGGTGATCTCCAGCACATTGCTGTTCTTCGTCGGCGTTGCGTTTTGCTACTACCTCGTGTTTGGCCAGGTGTTCGCGTTCATCCAGAGCTTTGCGCCCAAGAGCATCACGGCTGCACCTGATATCGAGGCCTACCTGAGCTTTGTGCTCTCGATGTTCCTGGCCTTTGGTCTGGCGTTCGAGGTGCCGATCGCTGTGGTGGTGCTGGCCCGCATGGGCGTGGTCAGCGTGCAGAAGCTGCGCGAGTTCCGCGGCTATTTCATCGTGATCGCGTTTGTGATCGCCGCCATCGTCACGCCGCCCGATGTGGTGTCGCAGCTGTCGCTGGCCATCCCCATGTGCATCCTGTACGAGGTGGGCATCTGGGCCGCGCAGATCTTCATCAAGCACACCAAGGCGCCGGAAGAAGCGGAAGAGTCCGCATCGGCTTCCTGATTTCTTGCCTGGTTTTTTGAAGCGTTTGTTCCTGCTGGCGGCGCAACGTACGCAGCGGGGCAGGGCCATCAACAGCGAGAGAACCTGGTCCGCGCTTCTTGCGCGATCCTAATGGCCAGTTTCATGGGTGAAATTGGCTGCTTCCGCTCATCCATAAACGGCGAACTGCTATATTTTGTGTAGCGTTTTGGTGCGCTGATGGTATGGCTGTGACCACCTGTGCGACGGTGGGCGCCTTGGCGCGAAGCGAGCCCGAGGGCCCGCCCGCCACCTCTCCGTTTACCGCCGGATGTTCCGCTGCTGCGGCCGGGGGCGCACGCCGGGGTTGATGCTGAGCTCCACCAGCTTGTCCCCCCGCTGCACGTTGAAGGCCGAACTGGTACCCGGCTTGAGGGCGGCCACGGCGCTCAGCAGCTCGGACACATTGCCCACGTTCTTGCCATCCACCCGCACGATCACATCGCCGGGTCGCATGCCGGCCTGGGCGGCGGGGCCGTCCTGCAGCACGCCGGTGATGATCACACCCTCGGTGGCCTTCTTCACGCCAAAGGTTTCGGCCAGCTCGGGCGAGAGCTCGTTGGGCTCCACACCGATCCAGCCGCGTGTGACCTGGCCGTCCTTCACGATGCCGTCGAGCACCATGCGCGCCGTGGACACCGGAATGGCAAAGCCAATGCCCATGCTGCCGCCCGAGCGCGAGTAGATCGCGGTGTTGATGCCCATCAGGTTGCCGTTCACGTCCACCAGCGCGCCGCCCGAGTTGCCGGGGTTGATGGCCGCGTCGGTCTGGATGAAGTTCTCGAAGGTGTTGATGCCCAGCTGGCTGCGGCCCAGCGCGCTCACGATGCCGCTGGTCACGGTCTGGCCCACGCCGAAGGGGTTGCCGATGGCCAGCACCTGGTCGCCCACGTCCAGGCCGTCGGAATTGCCCAGCACGATCACGGGCAGCTTGTCGAGTTCGATCTTGAGGATGGCCAGATCGGTGTCGGGGTCGGTGCCGATCACGCGCGCACGGGCGCGGCGGCTGTCGGTGAGGGTGACTTCAATCTCGTCCGCGCCCTCGACCACATGGTTGTTGGTGAGGATGTAGCCGTCGGGGCTCACGATCACGCCGCTGCCCAGGCCCGCCTGCGCCTGGCTGCCCTGGTCGCCAAAGAAGAACTGGAACCAGGGGTCGTTGCTGCGCGGGTGGCGCACTTCCTTGCTGGTGTTGATGCTGACCACAGCGGGCGCGGCCTTGCGTGCCGCAGCGCTGAAGCTGCCCGCAGCGGGCTGGGAGGGCGGCGTGGCGGGCGCTTCCAGCAGCGCAATGCCCGCCCCGGAGCGGGTGGTGCCCCGGCCCAGCCAGTCGGGTTGCAGGGTGGCAACAACAAAATAGGCCGCAACGAACACCGTCACGGTCTGGGAAAACAGCAGCCAGAGTCGTTTCATGAAATTCACGTCCCGATGAACGCACAGATGGTGGGTAGGGAGGGGCCGAGGGTGCTTGCACCAGGGCGGCGCCAAGCCGTCTCCTTGGGCGGCATTGTCCCCCATGTGGGGGCATGGGCTGCGCGCGACAATAGCGGCATGAGCATTTCACGCCACCAACTTTTGCAGGCATTCGACGGCCTGCTGCAGCCCGAACGCTTCAAGGACTACGGCCCCAACGGCCTGCAGGTCGAGGGCAAGGCCGAGATTCAGCGTGTGGTGAGCGGCGTGACCGCCAGCCGTGCCCTGATCGAGGCTGCGATTGCGGCCCGCGCGGACGCCATTTTTGTGCACCATGGCCTGTTCTGGCGCGGGCAGGATGGCCGCATCACGGGCTGGATGAAGCAGCGGCTGCAACTGCTGCTGGCGCACGACATCAACCTGTTTGCCTACCACCTGCCGCTGGATGCCCATGCCGAACTGGGCAACAACGCGCAGCTGGGCCGCGTGCTGGGTTTTGCCGCCGATGTGCGGTTTGGCGAACAGGACCTGGGGTTCTCCGCCCCGGCGGTTTTTGGTGACGGCCAGGCCCTGGCCGACCATGTGGCGCAGGCGCTGGGCCGCTCCGTGACGTTGGTGCAGCCCGAGTCGGACGGCGCTCAGCGGCCCATCCGCCGGGTGGCCTGGTGCACCGGGGGCGCCCAGGGGTACTTCGAGTCGGCGATTGCAGCAGGTGCCGATGCCTTCATCACCGGCGAAATCTCCGAACCCCAGGCCCACCTGGCGCGCGAGATGGGTGTGAGCTTCATTGCCGCCGGGCACCATGCCACCGAGCGCTACGGTGCCCCTGCCGTGGCCGCCCATGTGGCGGCGCAGTGCGGTCTGGAGCACCAGTTCATCGAAATCGACAACCCTGCGTAGGCGCTCGCCCCGCCCTGTACCCCCTGTCGGTGCGATACGCTGTGCGGGGTGCTTGCTCACATATTAATAGCTGCTCAGGCTTGCTGATAGCGCGGTAGCGGCACAAAAAGCTTCAAAAAACCATGCACACCATCGCCATCACCCAGGGAGACCCCGCCGGTATCGGGCCCGAGATCGTGGCCAAGGCCTTCCGGGACGCGCCCGAGCTGCTACGCCATTGTTTTGTGGTGGGCGACGTGGCCACGCTGCGGCGTGCGGCCCAGGCCATTGCGCGGCCGGGTGTCGGGGGCTTGCCGGTGGCGCAGATCAGTGCGCCACACGAGGCACTGGCGATGCCCCCGCGCTGCGTGCCCGTGCTGCCGGTGCCGGCTATTCCGGGCCCCCAACCCTGGGGGCAGGTCAGTGCTGCAGCAGGCCGGGCCGCAGCCGACGCGGTGGTGTGGGCGGCCCGCGCGGCCTTGCGCGGCGAGGTGGCGGCGTTGGTCACCGCGCCCCTGCACAAGGAGGCGTTGTCTGCTGCGGGCGTGGATTTTCCGGGGCACACCGAGCTGCTGCAGGCCGAGGCCGCCGCCCACCAGGGCGTGCCGCTGGCCCGCATGCCCGTGCGCATGATGCTGGCCAACGACGAACTGCGCACCGTGTTGGTCAGCATCCATGTGTCGCTGCGCGACGCGATTGCGGCGGTGACGCAGGACAACGTGCTGCAGACGCTGCAGATCACCCATGCCGCGCTGCAGCGCAGCCTGGGCCATGTGCCGCGCATGGCAGTGGCCGGGCTCAATCCCCATGCGGGCGAGGGCGGCCTGTTTGGCCGCGAGGAGCTGGAGGTGATCGCCCCGGCCATTGCAGCTGCGCGCGCCCAGGGGCTCGATGTGCATGGCCCGTTTGCGCCCGACACGGTGTTCATGCGAGCGCGCAGCACGCCGCAGCGTGTGGGCGAATTCGATGTGGTGATCGCCATGTACCACGACCAGGGGCTGATCCCGGTGAAGTACCTGGGTGTGGACAAGGGTGTGAATGTGACACTGGGGCTGCCCCTGGTGCGCACCAGTCCCGACCATGGCACGGCCTTTGACATTGCGGGGCAGGGCGTGGCCGATGCCGCCAGCCTCATCGAGGCGGTGCGCATGGCGCGCCAGCTGTCCGCTTAGCGCTCCTGCACCTGTTTTGCAGTGACCCATGGGCTGCCAGCCGCATGCAGCCTATGCCACTGGCGCGGCCAAGGCGAGTGCCCCCGCGCAAGGGCCGCCCCGCCGCGCCGGGGGGAGGCGCGAAGCGACCCAGGGGTTGTTTACTTCTTCAAGCTGTCCCGGATCTCGCGCAGCAGCACGATGTCCTCTGCGGGAGCGGCGGGTGCTTCGGGAGCAGGGGCGGGGGTTTCGCGCTTGAGGCGGTTGATCTGCTTGATCATCATGAAGATGATGAACGCCAGGATCAGGAAGTTGACGGCCACCGTCAGAAAGTTGCCATAGGCAAACACCGGCACGCCGGCTTTCTTGAGCGCATCCAGCGTGGTGCCCGTGCCCGGCGGAATCGTGCCCAGCACTACAAACAGGTTGGAAAAATCCAGCTTGCCGAATACCAGGCCCACCACCGGCATGATGAGGTCGGATACCACCGAATCCACAATCTTGCCGAAGGCGCCGCCGATGATGACGCCCACGGCGAGGTCCACCACATTGCCCTTGACCGCGAATTCCCTGAACTCTTGCATCATCCCCATGTTGTTGCTCCTTGTATGAACGGATGTTGATGCGGGAGTATTGCTCAGCTCAATGGGCTGTCAAGACAGGCGGTCGCGTTGAAATAACCATTTTCACTCCGCTACAATTCGCGGTTGACCCCAATCTAGCGATGATCAATCGAGGATCCCCATGAGTGACACTCCAATCGACTCCAGCAAGCGGACGTGGATCATCACGTCAGCATGTGCTGGTGCGGTGGGCGGCGTGGCAACTGCCGTCCCTTTCGTGAGTACCTTCCAGCCCTCCGAGCGCGCAAAAGCCGCCGGGGCTGCGGTAGAGGTGGATATCTCCGCCCTCAAGCCGGGAGAAAAAGTCACCGTGGAGTGGCGCGGCAAGCCCGTCTGGATCATCAAGCGCACCCCAGAGCAGCTGGCCGAGTTGCCCAAGCTCGACGGCCAGCTGGCTGACCCCAAGTCCGAACGCAAGCCGTCCGAACTCACCCCGGAGTACGCTCGCAACGAAGCGCGCTCCATCAAGCCCGAGATTTTTGTGGGTGTGGGCATCTGCTCGCACTTGGGTTGCTCGCCCTCCGATAAGTTCCAGCCCGGTGCCCAGCCTTCGCTGCCCGACGACTGGAAGGGCGGCTTCCTGTGCCCTTGCCATGGCTCCACGTTTGACATGGCTGGCCGCGTCTTCAAGAACAAGCCCGCACCCGACAACCTCGAAGTGCCCCCCCATATGTACTTGTCCGATACGCGCCTGCTGATCGGTGAAGACAAGAAGGCTTGAAGGAGCACGACGACATGGCTGAATTCAAGGAAATCTCTCCCAACGCCTCGGCGGGCGCCAAGGTCACGAACTGGTTCGAGAACCGCTTCCCGACCGCGTTCGACGCCTACAAGGTGCACATGTCGGAGTACTACGCTCCGAAGAACTTCAACTTCTGGTACATCTTCGGCTCGCTGGCATTGGTAGTGCTGGTGATCCAGATCGTGACGGGCATCTTCCTGGTCATGCACTACAAGCCCGACGCCAACCTGGCGTTTGCTTCAGTCGAGTACATCATGCGCGATGTACCCTGGGGCTGGCTGATCCGCTACATGCACTCCACAGGCGCCTCCGCGTTCTTTGTGGTGGTGTACCTGCACATGTTCCGTGGCCTCATTTACGGCAGCTACCGCAAGCCGCGCGAGCTGGTCTGGATTTTCGGCTGCGCCATCTTCCTGTGCCTGATGGCCGAGGCTTTCATGGGCTACCTGCTGCCCTGGGGGCAGATGTCCTACTGGGGCGCCCAGGTGATCGTGAACCTGTTTGCCGCCATCCCCTTCATCGGCCCCGACTTGGCGCTGCTGATCCGTGGCGACTACGTGGTGGGCGATGCGACGCTGAACCGCTTCTTCAGCTTCCACGTGATCGCCGTGCCACTGGTGCTGTTGGGCCTGGTGGTGGCGCACTTGCTGGCGCTGCACGATGTGGGTTCCAACAACCCCGATGGCGTGGAAATCAAGGGCCCCAAGGCGCCCAAGGATGCCAATGGCAAGCCGCTGGATGGCGTGCCTTTCCATCCCTACTACACGGTGCATGACATCTTCGCGCTGAGCATGTTCCTGATGGCATTCACGGCCGTGGTGTTCTTTGCACCCGAGTTCGGTGGCTACTTCCTCGAATACAACAATTTCATCCCTGCGGACCCGCTCAAGACCCCCGCGCACATTGCCCCGGTCTGGTACTTCACGCCTTTCTATTCGATGCTGCGTGCCATCACCACCGAGATGATGTACGTGCTCGTGCTGTGCGTTGTCGCTGGCGCTGGTTTCGGCGTGCTCAAGGCCAAACTGCCCAGCTTCGTGAAGGCGGGCATCGCCGGTGCGGCCGTGGTGGTCATCGCCATGATGCTGTCCATCGACGCCAAGTTCTGGGGTGTGGTGGTGATGGGTGGTGCTGTGGTCATCCTGTTCTTCCTGCCCTGGCTGGATCACAGCCCCGTCAAGTCGATCCGCTATCGTCCTGACTGGCACAAGTACCTGTATGGCATCTTCGTGATCATCTTCCTGATCCTGGGCTACCTCGGTGTGCAGCCACCATCGCCGATTGGCGAGCGTGTGTCGCAAGTGGGAACGCTGTTTTATTTCGGCTTCTTCCTGCTGATGCCCTGGTGGAGCCGCATCGGCGAAGCCAAGCCCGTGCCCGACCGCGTGACCTTTGTGGCGCACTGAGCCTGGAGACAACAACAATGAAGAAAATCATCCTCACGTTGATCGCCGCTGTAGGCTTGGTCGCTGGTGCAGCCCATGCTGCTGGTGGCGACACCATCGCCTGGGACAAGGCGCCCAACAAGACCAATGACCTGGCTTCGCTGCAAAACGGTGCCAAGGTGTTCGTCAACTACTGCTTGAACTGCCACTCGGCAGCCTTCATGCGCTTCAACCGCCTGCGCGACATCGGTTTGACCGAGCAGCAGATCAAGGACAACCTGCTGTTCACGACTGACAAGGTCGGCGAAACCATGAAGGCTTCCATCGATCCCAAGCAGGCCAAGGAATGGTTTGGTGCCAACCCGCCTGACCTGACCGTGATCGCACGTTCGCGCGCCGGCCACGGCGGCACGGGTGCCGACTACCTCTACACCTTCCTGCGCACCTTCTACCGCGACGAAACCAAGGCCACGGGCTGGAACAACTTGGCCTTCCCAAGTGTGGGCATGCCCCATGTGCTGTGGGAAATGCAGGGTGACCGCCGTCCCGTGTTTGAAGAGCGCGAGAGCCACGGCCACAAGACCCAGGTCTTCAAGGGCTGGGAGCAGATCAAGCCCGGTACGATGACCCCGCTGCAGTTCGACCAGACCGTGGGTGATCTGGTGAACTATCTGCAATGGATGGGCGAACCTGCCCAAAACACCCGCGTCCGAGTGGGCGTGTGGGTGCTGATCTTCCTGGGTGTTTTCACCGTCATTGCCTGGAGGCTGAACGCAGCCTTCTGGAAGGACGTGAAGTAAACAGCACGAGCCGCAAATCCTTGACAAGGCGCCCCCTGGGGTGCCGCTGGATTGTTTGCAGAGTGGGCGCTTTGGGCTCCCACTCTTTTGATTTTTAGGAGCCTCCCACCATGATGGTGCTTTACTCGGGTACGACCTGTCCCTTCTCCCACCGCTGCCGCTTTGTCCTGTTTGAAAAGGGCATGGACTTTGAAATCCGCGATGTGGACCTGTACAACAAGCCCGAAGACATCAGCGTGATGAATCCCTATGGCCAGGTGCCTATCCTGGTCGAGCGGGACCTGATCCTGTATGAGTCGAACATCATCAACGAGTACATCGACGAGCGCTTCCCCCATCCGCAGCTGATGCCTGGCGACCCGGTGGACCGTGCCCGCGTGCGCCTGTTCCTGCTGAACTTCGAGAAAGAGTTGTTCGTGCATGTGAACACGCTCGAATCGCGTGCGACCAAGGGCAACGAAAAGGCCCTGGAGAAGGCCCGCGCCCACATCCGCGACCGCCTCACGCAGCTGGCCCCCGTGTTCCTCAAGAACAAGTACATGCTGGGTGACAACTTCTCCATGCTGGACGTGGCCATCGCCCCGCTGCTGTGGCGCTTGGACTACTACGGCATCGATCTGTCGAAAAATGCGGCGCCGCTGCTCAAGTACGCCGAGCGCATCTTCTCGCGTCCGGCCTACATCGAGGCGCTGACGCCTTCCGAGAAGGTCATGCGCAAGTAATCTGCGGCCTGCCTACTTCCTTTTCTACCCACGCAGCAGCCATCCATTGACATGACCGCACAGGAATCGACCTCCACGCGCCCTTATCTCATTCGTGCCCTGTACGAGTGGTGCACGGACAACGGGCTCACGCCCTATGTGGCCGTGCGCGTGGACGACTCCGTGCAGGTGCCGCGCGAGTATGTGAAGGATGGTGAGATTGTCCTGAACATCAGTTTTGATGCCACGAGCGCGCTGCAGCTGGGCAATGATTTCATTGAGTTCAAGGCCCGCTTCGGTGGCAAGCCCCGTGAAATCCTGGTGCCTGTGGGCCGGGTGATCGCGATCTATGCCCGTGAAAATGGCCAGGGCATGGCCTTCCCTCCGCCGGTGGATATGTTGGCGGGTGGGGATGTTTCCCCCGTGCTCGCATCGGCGCCTGTGCCAGCGGGTCCTGCGGCTGCAGCGACCGCATCGCCAGAGGACCGGGTGGTTCAGCTGGTGGGCAGTGACGATGGCGCCAAGGATGACGGGGGCGATGCCCCCAGGCCACCCCCGGCAGCGGGCGGTGGACGTCCCTCCCTCAAGCGCGTCAAGTAGCGCTGCTTTCGATTTTGAGGTGGCATTTACAGGATAGAATGCCGCCTTCGCCGGTTTAGCTCAGTTGGTAGAGCACCCGCCTTGTAAGCGGTAGGTCGTCAGTTCGATTCCGACAACCGGCACCATTTTTCTTGCTTTCTTCTGCATTCCCTGGTTCTGGCGGCCACCGTCAGGTTTGAATTTTCAGGCGAATCGCGTTAACCTCCCACCCCCGACTGCGCAGATGCGCCTGCAACGCAGGCAGCAGTTGGCGTATTTTTGCCGCTGCGGCATTGCTCTTGACCAGCAGGCACCAGCTGTCTCCATCGATGGGGCCGGCCTGGATGGCTGGACGCAAGGTTGCGGGTATCAGCAATTCAATGGCCTTGAGCCGATCACTGGAGTCGCGTGTCAGTGCTGTGAGCCTGGCCAGCGTGGGGGATTCCGCGCTGGCTTGCTGCACGGTGACAGCGTGGTGGCGGCGATTCATGGTGTGATGTCTTCGGGCGTGGGGAATTCGTAGTGCATTTGATTATCACGGACGCCCGGCTGGCGCGCAGCAGGGCCATTCATCTGTCCGGCACCCGTCTGCTCTTGGCGGGCTTGGCGCTGTCGTTGTGCCTCATGCTGGTGGCGGCCACGCTGTACCACTGGGTTTTTCTGAAGGGCGCGCGCGAAGGCTGGCCGATTGTCGGCTCCCTGGTGCGGCTGGTGGTCAAGGACGAGTTTGCGGAACGCGACCGCTTCATGCGCGCCAATCTGGATGCCATGGCGCGCCGCGTGGGCGAGATGCAGGCCCGCATGGTGCAACTGGAGTCGCTGGGGGAGCGTGTGCTGGGCCTGGCGGGCATGGCACCCGGGGATATCCAGAAGGCTGACGCACGCGGCGGAGCGCTGGTGAGCGCCCACAACCTGTCCATGGAAGAGCTGCAAACCACCCTTGACGAGCTGGAGCGGCTGACCAACCAGCGGGTGGATTTGATGACGGTGCTCGAATCGCGTTTGTTCGACCAGCACATCCGCAAGAAGATGGTGCCGACCCATGCACCGGTCACCGGGCGGTCTGCGGGATCGGGCTTTGGCTGGCGCCTGGACCCGATCACCGGCCAGTCGGCCCTGCACACCGGGCTGGATTTTCAGGCCGACACGGGCACGCCCATCCTGGCAGCTGCAGGGGGGGTTGTCGTGACGCAGGAGTACCACCCCGCTTACGGCAACATGATCGAGGTGGACCATGGCAACCAGCTGGTGACGCGTTATGCCCATGCCTCCCGTACCCTGGTGAAGCAAGGGGACATCGTGCGCCGGGGGCAGAAGATTGCAGAAATCGGGACGACCGGACGTTCCACGGGACCCCATCTGCATTTCGAAGTGCTCGTGCAAGGGGTTTTTCAAGATCCTCAGAAGTTCCTGAGCGCAGGGGGCACCACGACCAATGCGCAGGTGGCGGCTGCGCAAGGGGCTGCCCCCACACCGGGCAGGTAAAATCGCGGGTCCGGTGTTCATTGCCTGGGTTGCAAACCTGGCCAAAGGACCCACCTGAACTCAATTCATCTTAGGGATTTCGGTCGCTTGGCGCGCTGATTGCAGCGGGCAAGCGGTCCTGTTCGCATGGCCACCAACTTCCTCACCAAAATATTCGGCAGCCGCAATGACCGGCTTCTCAAGCAGTACCGCAAGACGGTGTCCCGCATCAATGCGATGGAGCCCGAGTACGAAAAGCTGTCGGACGAGCAGCTCAAGGCCAAGACGCAGGAGTTCAAGGAGCGCGTAGCCAAGGGCGCGTCGCTGGACGACATCCTCCCCGAAGCCTTTGCGGTGGTCCGCGAAGGGTCCAAGCGCGTCATGAAGATGCGCCACTTCGATGTGCAGATGCTGGGCGGCATGGCACTGCACTACGGCAAGATCTCCGAAATGCGCACTGGTGAGGGCAAGACGCTGACCGCCACGCTGCCGGTGTACCTCAATGCCCTGTCGGGCAAGGGCGTGCATGTGGTGACGGTGAACGACTACCTTGCCAACCGCGATGCGCAGTGGATGGGGCGTCTGTACAACTTCCTGGGCCTCACGGTGGGCATCAACCTGCCCAACATGCCCCGCGAGCAGAAGCAGGAGGCCTACCGCGCCGACATCACCTACGGCACGAACAACGAATACGGCTTCGACTACCTGCGCGACAACATGGTCTATGAGGCGCAGGACCGCGTGCAGCAGGGGCTGAACTTTGCCATCGTGGACGAGGTGGACTCCATCCTGATCGATGAGGCGCGCACGCCCCTGATCATCAGCGGCCAGGCCGAGGACCACACGGCGACCTACGTCGCCATGAACAAGGTGGTGCCCCTGCTGGTGCGCCAGGAAGGCGAAGCCGACCCCCGCACGGGCGAGGGCGTGACCAAGCCCGGCGACTTCACGGTGGACGAGAAGAGCCACCAAGTGTTCCTGACCGAACAGGGCCACGAGACCGCCGAGCGCGTGCTCGCCAGCCATGGCCTGATTGCCGAAGGCGCCTCGGTGTACGACCCGGCCAACATCACGCTGATGCACCACCTGTATGCAGCGCTGCGTGCCAACCACCTCTACCACCGTGACCAGCACTACGTGGTGCAGAACGGCGAGATCGTGATCGTGGATGAGTTCACCGGCCGCCTGATGTCGGGCCGCCGCTGGAGCGAAGGACTGCACCAGGCTGTCGAAGCGAAAGAAGGCCTGAAGATCCAGGCCGAGAACCAGACGCTGGCGTCCATCACCTTCCAGAACTATTTCCGCCTCTACAGCAAGCTCGCTGGCATGACCGGCACGGCCGACACCGAGGCCTATGAATTCCAGGAAATCTACGGTCTCGAAACCGTGGTCATCCCACCCAACCGCCCAAGCAAGCGCGACGATCAGCTGGACCGTGTGTACAAAACCACACGCGAGAAGTACGAAGCCGCCATCAAGGACATCCGCGAATGCCACGAACGTGGCCAGCCGGTGCTGGTGGGCACCACGTCGATCGAGAACTCCGAGATCATCGACCAGCTGCTGAACAAGGAAGGCCTGCCGCACCAGGTGCTCAATGCCAAGCAGCACGCCCGTGAGGCCGACATCGTGGCCCAGGCGGGCCGTGCCGGCATGATCACCATCGCCACCAACATGGCCGGCCGTGGTACTGACATCGTGCTGGGCGGCAACATCGAGAAGGATGTGGCGGCCATTGAGGCCGACGAGTCCTTGTCCGAATCCGACCGTGCTGCCAAGGTGGCCGCGCTGCGCGAGCAGTGGAAGGTGGACCATGAGAAGGTCAAGGCCCTGGGGGGTCTGCGCATCATTGCCACCGAGCGCCACGAATCCCGCCGCATCGACAACCAGCTGCGTGGCCGCTCGGGCCGCCAGGGCGACCCTGGCTCGTCGCGCTTTTACCTGAGCCTGGACGATTCGCTGATGCGCATCTTCGCGGGCGACCGCGTCAAGGCCATCATGGACCGCCTGAAGATGCCTGATGGTGAAGCCATTGAAGCGGGCATCGTGACGCGTTCCATCGAGTCGGCCCAGCGCAAGGTGGAAGCCCGCAACTTCGACATCCGCAAGCAATTGCTGGAGTACGACGATGTGGCCAACGACCAGCGCAAGGTCATTTACCAGCAGCGCAATGACATCCTCGACGCCTCCGATCTGTCGGACGTGATTGCCGCGATGCGCGAAGACTGCATGACCGATCTCGTGCGCCAGTACGTGCCCGTTGAATCGGTGGAAGAGCAGTGGGATCTGCCTGCGCTGGAAAAGGTGCTGGCCGATGAATGGCAGGTTGCGATTGCGCTGCAGCAGGAAGTGCAGGGCGCGAGCAGCGTCACCGACGACGAAATCCTGGAGAAGGTGCTGCAGGCTGCCAACGCCTCGTTCGATGCGAAGGTGGAGCAGGTGGGCCGCGACAACTTCACTCAGTTCGAGCGCGTGGTGCTGCTGCAGAACTTTGACTCCAACTGGCGCGACCACCTCTCTGCGCTGGACTACCTGCGCCAGGGTATCCACCTGCGCGGCTACGCACAAAAGCAGCCCAAGCAGGAATACAAGCGCGAAGCCTTTGAGCTGTTCCGCCAGCTGATCGACCAGGTCAAGAACGAGGTCACCAAGATCCTCATGACCGTGCAGATCCAGTCCCAGGCCCAGCTGGACCAGGCCGCACAGGACATGGAAAGCCGCGCCGAGAGCATCGCCAACGTCACGTACACCGCCCCCACCGAAACGGGCGAGGTGGAAACCACAGTGGATGCACAAACGGTGGGCCAGGCCCTGCCGGAGGGCATCCGCGTGGGCCGCAACGACCCCTGCCCTTGCGGCAGCGGCAAGAAGTACAAGCAGTGCCACGGCAAGCTCGCTTGATTTCCTGATCCACACAACACGGGCTTCGGCCCGTGTTTTCATTGGCGCGCCACGGTTTTCCGGATAATCGGCCGCAATCTTCTTTGACGGATGCAGAGGCTGTGTAGCCACCATGCATCTGACCCCTCCCTCCGATAGAAAGGCCCCGTCCCATGCCTGTGAATCTTGTTGCCCCTGTTGCCGCCGACCTGCACCCGATTGCCGGTGTTCGGATTGGTGTGGCCGAAGCCGGTGTCCGCAAGGCCAACCGCAAGGACCTGACCGTGTTCCTGCTGGACGAAGGCGCCAGCGTGGCGGGCGTGTTCACCCAGAACCGCTTCTGCGCGGCCCCGGTGCAGATCAGCCGCGACCACCTGAGCAGCGGCCAGCCGATCCGAGCCATGGTCATCAACACCGGCAACGCCAATGCAGGCACGGGCGCGGATGGTCTGGCGCGTGCGCGCTCCACCTGCATTGCGCTCGCACGCCAGCTGAGCGTGGCGCCCGAGCAGATCCTGCCATTTTCCACCGGCGTGATCATGGAGCCCTTGCCCAATGACCGCATCGAGGCGGGCCTGCCCGCAGCGATTGCCGATGCCCAGCCCGGCCACTGGGCCCGCGCCGCAGAAGGCATCATGACCACGGACACCCTGCCCAAGGCCTTCTCGGCGCAGGCGCAGATTGGCGGCGCCACGGTGTCCATCACCGGCATCAGCAAGGGCGCGGGCATGATCCGCCCCAACATGGCCACCATGCTGGGCTTTCTGGCCACGGACGCCTGTGTGGCACCTGCTGTGATGCAGCAGCTGGCGCGCGAGCTGGCCGATGGCTCCTTCAACCGCGTGACCATCGACGGCGACACCTCGACCAACGACTCCTTCGTGGTCGTGGCCACCAACAAGGCCGCGCATGCGCCCATCACTTCGCTCGACAGCGCCGAGGGCCAGGCCCTCAAGGCGGCGATGCTGGCGGTGTCGCAGAAACTGGCCCAGGCCATCGTGCGTGATGGTGAGGGCGCCACCAAATTCATCACCGTGCGGGTGGAGGGCGGCAAGACCGGCGACGAATGCCGCAAGGTGGCCTATGCGATTGCCCATTCGCCCCTGGTCAAGACCGCCTTCTTTGCCAGCGACCCGAACCTGGGCCGCATCCTGGCCGCTGTGGGTTATGCGGGCATCGACGATCTGGACCAGACCGGCATCGACCTGTACCTGGACGACGTGCATGTGGCCGTGCAGGGCGGTCGCAACCCCGCCTACCGCGAGGAAGACGGCCAGCGCGTGATGAAGCAGGCCGAGATCACCGTGCGTGTGCTGTTGGGCCGTGGTGATGCGGTGGACACGGTATGGACCTGCGATTTCAGTCACGAATATGTGACGATCAACGCGGACTACCGCTCCTGATTCACTGCAATACTCCTGATTTGATAGCTGCTGACGCATGATGGACGCGCGGTAGATGCCAAAATGAACCAGAAATTTGAACATCTGATCGAGCGTGCCGAGCAGCTCATCGCCCGCATCGAATCTGTGCTGCCTCAGCCGCTCTCTGCGCCCGACTGGTCGGCCGCCATTGCCTGGCGCTATCGCAAGCGCAGCAGCGGCCACGGCACCCTGGAGCCGGTGCGCCATGTGGCCGCGATGGCGCTGGCGGACCTCAAGGAAATCGACCCCCAGAAGGAAAAGATCGAGCGCAACACGCAGCAGTTTGTGCGAGGCTTGCCCGCCAACAACGTGCTGTTGACCGGCGCACGCGGCACCGGCAAGTCCTCGCTCATCAAGGCCTGCCTGAACGCCTATGCGGCGCAGGGCCTGCGCCTGATCGAGGTGGACAAGGCGGACCTGACCGATCTGCCCGACATCGTGGACGTGGTGTCCGCACGGCCGGAGAAATTCATCGTCTTCTGCGACGACCTGAGCTTTGAAGACGGCGAGCCCGGCTACAAGGCGCTCAAGTCCATCCTCGACGGCTCGGTGGCCGCCGCCACGCCCAATGTGCTGATCTATGCCACCAGCAATCGGCGCCACCTGTTGCCCGAGTACATGAAGGAGAACCTCACCTACACCCACACCGAGGACGGCGAGGTGCATCCCGGTGAAGTGGTGGAAGAGAAGATCTCCCTGTCAGAGCGTTTTGGTCTGTGGGTGAGCTTCTACCCCTTCAGCCAGGAGGAGTACCTGACCATCACGGCGCAATGGCTGTCGTCGCTGGGGGTTTCTGCTTCGGCCATCGCGGCTGCGCGGCCCGAGGCCCTGGTCTGGGCGCTGGAGCGGGGTTCGCGCAGCGGCCGCGTGGCCTACCAGTTTGCGCGTGACTATGCGGGGCGCCACAGTGGCTGAAACAACACGCAAACACACCGAGGTGGCGGTGGGCATCCTGCTGCGCGAGGACGGTGCCATGCTGCTGTCCACCCGCCCGCCGGGCAAGCCGTACGCGGGCTACTGGGAGTTTCCGGGCGGCAAGCTGGAGGCGGGCGAAACGGTGGAAGAGGCGCTGCGCCGTGAGCTGATCGAGGAACTGGGCGTGACCATCGGCCCGGCCACGGTCTGGAAGGTCACGGAGCACGACTATCCCCATGCCCTGGTGCGTCTGCACTGGTGCAAGGTCTGGGCGTGGACGGGGGAGTTCGAGATGCGCGAAGGCCAGTCCATGGCCTGGCAGCAGATGCCGTTGACGGTGGCGCCGGTGCTGCCCGGCGCTTACCCGGTGCTGCAGTGGCTGGCCGAGGAGCGGGGCCTGGAATTCACGCCCGAATAAACCGTCGCGGCTGCTTGCTGTCGGCGCGGTGGAAACTGTTTGCTATTAGATATATAGCTTGAAAGTGTTTGCTGTCAGGCGGCAGCGACCATTTTTGGCCAATGTTTTGGCTGGGTGCCGGCGTATCAGTGCTGTTGGCGCGGGTCGCCGTATTGGGCGTCCGCAGGCGGAGCTTCGGCGGGCATGCGGAAGTCCTCGCTGGCCCAGGCGCCCAGATCGACCTGCTTGCAGCGCTCGCTGCAAAAAGGGCGGTAGACATTGGCGGGGCTGTATACGCTGTCGCCTCCACAGCTGGGGCAGACCACGGTGCGTGCAAAGGATGTGGTGGATCTGGAGCGGGTCATGCTTGTGGGCGAATCAAGGTGGTGCTCGCCGGTCACCAGGATGGTTCACTGAAAGTATCCGGACTCAGGCGCACAGCGTGAGTTCAAACGCTGCATCCTCGTTGCAGGCGTGCAGGCGGCCATCCCCTTCGAGCCGCATGAGCCGCACCGAAACAATTAGCCGGTTTCCGCTGATCTCGGGAATCAGGTTCAGGCCCGGGTCCATGCGCAGCCGCAGCAGCTGGAAGGTGCGGCCTTGCGGCAGGTTCTGCTGGAACTGGCCACGTTCTGCTGCCACCTTCTGGGGGACACCCGAATCGCGCAGCAGCTTGAGCAGCACATAAATCGATTCGGCCAGTGGCGCGAGCGTGGAGGCCCATTGCTCCAGCGCCTGCTGCCGCACGTCGGGGGCGTGGTGTTGCCATGCATAGTAGGCCGGCAGATCGAAACCGCAGGTGCCGCCGGGAATGCCGATGCGGCTGCGGATGCTCATCAGCCAGTCGTTCTCGGTCAGTGCATGGCCAGACTTTCCATTTTGCCCATTCAGAGCGGTGAAGCACCGGTCGAGCTGGGCAATCACTGCATCCAGCGCGGCCTCGGAGATGGAAGGGTTGCCACGGTAGCTGTCGAGCTGGTGCTTGTGTTTTTCGATGTCCTTGAGCACGTCCGACTTCAGGTCGGCCCGGGCTGCCACATCCATGATCTCGAAGATCGTGACCAGCGCAAAGTGGTGGTCGAGTGCATGGGCGCGGGGGATCAACTCCCCCAACCGGCGGAACAACTGCTCAAGCCGCAGATAGGTTCTGAGACGCTCGTTAAAGGGGTATTCGTAAAGGATCACGCTGGCGGGTTCCTGGGGCTCTTGTGCATCATAGCCCGAACAGGGCGGCTACCTGCCGCACCTGGGCCTGCAATGCGGGCAAGGTGTTGTGGGGCCCGTTGGCAATCACGATATCGGCGACCGCACGGCGCGCGTGCCGGGTGGCTTGCGATGCAATGATGCCCCGCACCACGTCAGGGGCGAGGCCACTGCGGTGCATGACACGCTCAATCTGGGTCTCCACAGGGCAGTCCACCACCACCACGGCATCCAGCTGGCGGGCCCACCGGCCGGACTCCGTCAGCAGCGGAATATCGTGCACGATCAGGCGGGAACCCGCCGCAATGGCCTGCTGCGTCTGCACAAGGCTGTGGCGGGTTACCAGCGGGTGCACGATGGCCTCCAGCTGCGTGCGTGCCTCAGGCTGGTTGAAGGCCAGTTCGCGCATGCGCGAGCGGTCCAGCGCCCCTGAGGCATCCACGAAGGCCGCACCGAATGTGCTGCGGATGGCGTCCATGGCATCCCCGCCGGGGCCGGTAACCGCGCGCGCTATCTGGTCTGCGTCGATCATCGTGGCACCCAGCGAGGCGAACATGCCGCCCACGGTGCTTTTGCCACTCCCAATGCCGCCGGTCAGGCCCACGCGCACCGGGCACCTTTTGTTTGCCATGGTCGGGAAGGGGCTACAGGCCCAGGAGATTCAACACGGTGTTGAGGATGGCATTGGGGCCAAACACCATCGCCGTCAGCCCTGCGCCCACGAGGAAGGGGCCAAACGGTATGTAGCCCCCTTCGCGCAAGCTGCTGAAAATTTTCATCGCGATACCGATGACGGCGCCAATGATCGACGACATCAAAATGATGGGCACCAGCGCCTGCCATCCAAACCAGGCGCCGAGTGCCGCGAACAGCTTGAAGTCGCCATACCCCATGCCCTCCTTGCCCGTGGCCAGCTTGAAGCCCCAATACACCAGCCACAACGACAGGTAACCGGCAGCAGCTCCTGTCACGGATGCGTGCAGCGGGACGTTCGTCCACTGGAATGCCGCCGAGATCAAGCCCGCCCAGAGCAAAGGCAGGGTGATATCGTCCGGCAACAGGGTGGTGTCCCAGTCGATGAATGCCAAGGCCACGAGTGCTGCGGAGAATCCGCACCATGCAAAACCGACAGGGGTCACCCCCCAGCGGTATATGCAGAAGAAGAACAGCGCCCCGGTGAGCAACTCGACCAACGGGTAGCGGGCGCTGATCGGTGCTTTGCAGGCCGAGCAGCGGCACCGTAAAAAGAGATAACTCAGGACAGGGACATTTTCATACCACTGCACCGCATGCCCGCAAGCGGGGCAGCGCGACCGAGGGGTCATCAGGTTGAAGGGCGCCTGCGTGCCTGCAGGAGGCTCCTTGCCCTGTTTCTCTGCCTCCAACTGGGCCAACTCCGCCGCCCACTGCTGCTCCATCATCTTGGGCAGCCGGTAAATGACCACGTTCAGAAAACTGCCGATCAGCAAGCCCAAGACGCCACCCAGGGCGGCGCCCCACCACACCTCGAATTCCATTACACGACCTGACCGAGCTTGAAGATGGGGAGGTACATGGAAACCACAATTCCGCCAATCAAGGTGCCCAGGAACACGATGATGATGGGCTCCATCAGGCTGGACAGGCCGGCCACCATGTCGTCCACTTCCGACTCGTAGAAATCGGCCGCCTTGCCTAGCATGTGGTCAATGGAGCCGGATTCTTCCCCGATGGCGCACATTTGCAGCACCATGGACGGGAAGATATTGGCATTGCCCATCGCGGCGGTCAGGCTGGTGCCGGTGGAGACTTCCTGCTGAATCTTGTCAGTGGCCATGGAATAAACAGAGTTACCTGCGGCACCTCCTACCGAGTCCAGCGCTTCGACCAAGGGAACGCCTGCCGCGAACATGGTGGCCAGGGTCCGGGTCCAGCGTGCAACGCAAGACTTGTCGATCAGTGCCCCGAAGACGGGCATGCGCAGCAGCAGGCGATCCATGAACATTTGCATCTTTTCATTGCGTCGCCATGCCTGCATGAAGAAGAAAAAGCCACCGCCTATAACGCCGAAAATCAACCACCACCACTTCACGAAAATCTCACTGATAGCCATCACAAACAGTGTAGGGGCGGGTAAATCTGCACCGAATGACGTGAAGACCTCTTTGAATGCGGGAATCACAAAAATCATGATCACGGTTACAACGACAAAGGCAACAATGATCACGGATATCGGGTACATCAAGGCCGATTTGATTTTCGATTTGATGGCCTCAGTTTTCTCCATGTAGGTGGCGAGTCGATCCAGAAGCGCTTCCAGAATACCCGCAGCTTCCCCCGCCTCGACCAAGTTGCAGTAAAGGCTATCAAAATACATTGGATACTTGCGGAAGGCCCCATTTAGCGATGTGCCGGTCTCAATGTCCGCACGAATATCGTTCAACAATTTGGTAACGCTGGCATTGGTGTTGCCTCTTCCAACAATATCGAAAGCCTGCAACAGCGGAACCCCGGCTTTCATCATGGTTGCCAGTTGCCTGGTGAAAAGCGCAATGTCTTTGGGCTTGATTTTCTTGCCCGAACGCATCCGGCGTTTTTTGATTTTTGTCGGGAAAACGCCTTGGCGGCGCAAGGTCGCTTGAACCTGATTTTCGCCCACCGCACGGATTTCCCCACGCACGATTTTCCCATGGCGGTCTTTGCCCTCCCACTCGAAGACAAAATCCTTGATATCTCTTTTTGATGCTACGGTAGCCATACTGCCCTCGTCAGTGGGTGCTATTCGTTGGTAACTGCCAAAACCTCTTCAAGAGAGGTCAGGCCGAGCTTGGCTTTGTGAAGTCCGGATTCGCGCAGCGAACGCACACCTTCAGCCCGGGCTTGCTCCGCAATTTCCAGGGCACTTCCATCGCGAAGAATGATGCGCTGTATATCTTCAGACACTGGCATGACCTGGTATATACCTACCCGGCCTTTGTATCCATTGTTGCAGGCAGAACAGCCAACAGGGCGGTAGGTGACCCAAGAGCCATCGAGGTCCTCTTCTTTGTACCCTGCCTCCACGAGCGTTTCGTGGGGAATATCAGCAGGTGTCTTGCAGGCTGGGCAGAGCCTGCGCGCCAGTCGCTGTGCCGTGATCAAGATCACGCTGGATGCGATATTGAAGGGCGCTATGCCCATGTTGCGCATGCGTGTCAGCGTCGTGGGCGCGTCGTTGGTGTGCAGGGTGGACAGGACCAGGTGACCGGTCTGGGCCGCCTTGATCGAGATATCGGCAGTCTCCAAGTCCCGGATTTCCCCCACCATGATGATGTCGGGATCCTGGCGGAGAAAGGATTTGAGCGCGACTGCAAATGTCAGGCCGGCCTTCTCATTCACATTGACCTGGTTGACGCCAGGCAGATTGATTTCAGAAGGGTCTTCGGCGGTCGCAATATTGACGCCCGGCTTGTTGAGCAGATTCAGGCAGGTATAAAGAGAAACGGTCTTGCCGGAGCCCGTGGGCCCAGTCACCAAGATCATGCCGTAGGGGCGACCAATGGCCTGAAGAAGTCGCTCCTTCTCGACAGGCTCATACCCCAATGCGTCAATGCCCAGTTTTGCACTACTCGGATCCAGAATACGGATCACAATTTTTTCACCAAACAAGGTGGGCAACGTGCTGACGCGGAAATCAATGACTCTGTCGGGGCCGACCTTCAGCTTCATCCGACCATCTTGCGGAACCCGCTTTTCCGAGATGTCCAGGCGTGAAATCACTTTGATGCGCGAAGCCAGCTTGTCCTTGATCGCAATCGGGGGTGATGCTATTTCGCGCAACTCCCCATCAATTCGGAAGCGGACACGATACTGATGTTCATAAGGTTCAAAATGCAAATCGGATGCCCGCATATTGAAGGCGTCCAATAGCATCTTGTGAAGGAACTTGACGATAGGTGCGTCTTCGACCTCTGTGACGCCAGTATCGGCTTCCTCGGGGGCGTCTTCAATCGAGACATCGTCAAACTCGAAATCACCGCCTCCACTCACCAGCGTTTCCATGGACTCGCTGGTGGATTTGGAGGTCACATCTACCAGGCGACTCAGTTTGTCATACTCGGCGATAATCCAATCCACCCCCATCTGGGTGGTAAATTTGATTTTTTCTGCAGCTTCTTGATCGGTGGGATCTGCAGTCGCAACAATCAGCCGGTTGTTGCGCTTGCTGAGCACTACAACGCGATAAGCTTGGCAGATTTTGTTGTCCAGCAGTTCCTTGGGCAGGCGCAATGGATCAATTGCATCCAGATCAAGCAGTGGTGCGCCAAAGACGGCAGAAACAGTGTGCGCCAAATCGGCCGCCGATACCGCACCAGAACCTGTCAATTCGGCGATAAAACTGGTGCGGCTGATTTGTGATTTTTTGTAAATGTCCTCGGCTGACTTTTGCGTCAGCTTGCCGGCAGACATCAACGCCCGACCCAGTCCGGGGAGGGCGACTGCAGAGGCTTCTTTAGGGACAGTATCAACAGCGGCCATGTAACCGGTAATGTGTTAGGTTTGGAAAAGAAACCATCCTATCATCACCGATTGCGCAGGGGGTGTACAGCGCTGGATATTGGTAACTGCGCCACAGGCAGCGCGAATGTGTGTTTGGGCGGTGGATTTATGGTCGGGGTGAGAGGATTCGAACCTCCGGCCTCTACGTCCCGAACGTAGCGCTCTACCAGGCTAAGCTACACCCCGTTGATTGCATAGCACCCATTTGCGGGTGCTATGCGCACCTCAGTTGCGCCGCGCGAGCAACTGTGCAGCCAATTCTAGCAAGCCCTTTGCATAGGCATTGGCAGGAAGCTGCTCTGCGGCGGCCATGGCCCGACGGGCCTCTGCAAATGCAGCTGCCCGCGTGACATCCAGGGCGCCAGTGGCGCGGACGATTTGGATGATTTCGCTCAACTGTTCTGTTGATCCCTGTTCGATGGCTTGGCGAACAATGAGTGCTTGGCTGGGGGTGCCCCGCTCCATGGCAGCAATCAATGGCAGCGTGGACTTCCCCTCCCGGAGGTCATCCCCCAGGTTCTTGCCCATTTCAGCGGCGTCACCGTCGTAGTCCAGGACGTCATCAATGATCTGAAAAGCCGTGCCGAGAGCTTGTCCGTAGGTTGAGCATGCTTCCTCGATCTCGGAGGTACTATTGGCCAGCACGGCTCCCAGTCTGGCGCTGGCTTCGAACAGCTTGGCGGTTTTGGAGCGGATCACGCGCAGGTAGCCCGCCTCATCCAGGGAGGCGTCGTGCATGTTCATGAGCTGGAGCACCTCCCCCTCGGCGATCACATTGGTGGCTTCGGAGAGGATTTCCATGATCCGCATGCTTCCCGCTTCCACCATCATCTGGAAGGAGCGGGTATGCAGGAAGTCCCCTACAAGCACGCTGGCGGGGTTGCCGAATGTCTCGTTGGCCGTAGGGCGTCCCCGGCGCAGTGTGGAGGCATCCACCACGTCATCGTGCAGCAGCGTGGCCGTGTGAATCAGCTCGACCACCGCTGCGAGGCTGAACCGGTGGTCGCCGCGGTAGCCCAGGGCGCCGCATACCATCAGCAGCAGCGCAGGCCGCAGCCGCTTGCCGCCAGCAGCAATGATGTACTGCGATATCTGGGCAACCAGCGGCACGCTGGACGTCAGGCGCCGCTCAATGACCTTGTCGACCTCGTGCATGTCCTGGGCAACGAGCGTGAGGGGAGAGGCTGCGGGGGCGGTATGGTCAGTCAAGATGGCGGTCACAGAAAGTGCCCGGATTATAGGAAGACCTGACAGGGGCCATCGCTGCCTGACTGGCGCGCGTTGCGCCAGGCTTCAAGAGGGGTGGACCTGCGATGCGTGATGCGCTACAATCGCTGGCTCTGCAGAAATCCGTCTGCGGAACTCATATCAAGAGGTCAACATGTACGCGGTCATAAAAACCGGCGGCAAGCAGTATCGCGTTGCTTCCGGCGAAAAAATTAAAGTAGAACAGATTGCTGCGGACGTAGGCCAGGAGATCGTGATCGATCAGGTTCTGGCTGTCGGCAACGGCGCTGAACTCAAGGTTGGTACGCCCCTGGTGTCCGGCGCAACCGTGAAAGCCACTGTTGTGGCCCACGGCAAGCACGACAAGGTGCACATCTTCAAGATGCGCCGTCGCAAGCACTATCAGAAACGCCAAGGCCATCGCCAGCAGTTCACCGAACTGCAAATCGGTGCGATTGCTGCTTAAGCGAAGGAGCTAAGTCATGGCACAGAAAAAAGGCGGCGGCTCTACGCGAAACGGGCGCGACTCCAAGCCAAAGATGCTGGGTGTCAAGGCGTTCGGTGGTGAATTGATCAGCGCTGGCTCGATCATCGTGCGCCAGCGTGGCACACGTTTCCACCCTGGCACCAACGTTGGCGTCGGCAAGGACCACACCTTGTTCGCCCTGGTGGACGGCCATGTGTCGTTTGGCACCAAGGGTGCATTGTCCAAGTCCACGGTCAATGTGACTCCCGCCTGAGGATTTTTCCTCCGGCAAGCAACGAAGCCCCGCTTTGCCGGGGCTTTGTTGTTTGGTCTGTACGGGTGGCTCTCGCATGCCATCTGCCTGCGGCGCCTGGAAGGCGTTCCGCCGTTCCGCCACAATCGGCGGTTGGCTGCCGGTTTGTACGGCGCCCTTTTGTAAACTGGATATTCCATGAAGTTCGTCGATGAAGCCTTTATTGACATTGCAGCCGGTGACGGCGGCAATGGCTGCGTGTCGTTTCGGCACGAAAAATACAAGGAATTTGGCGGACCCAATGGCGGTGACGGGGGGCGGGGCGGGCATGTGTTTGCCGTTGCCGACCCCAACCTGAACACCCTGGTGGACTTTCGCTACTCGCGCCGGCACGAGGCCAAGCGCGGTGAGCATGGCATGGGCTCGGACATGTTTGGCGCCGCAGGGGCCGACATCACGCTGAAGATGCCGGTGGGCACCATCATCACCGACGCGGAAACGGGTGAGGTGCTGTATGAGTTGCTCACTCCGGGCGAGGTGATCACCATTGCCAAGGGCGGCGATGGTGGATTCGGCAACCTGCGCTTCAAGAGCGCCATCAACCGTGCGCCCCGCCAGAAGACGCCGGGCTGGCCGGGTGAAAAAAAGAACCTCAAGCTGGAGCTGAAGGTGCTGGCCGATGTGGGCCTGCTGGGCATGCCGAACGCAGGCAAGTCCACCTTCATCACGGCGGTTTCCAATGCGCGGCCCAAGATTGCGGACTACCCCTTTACCACCCTGCACCCGAATCTGGGCGTGGTGCGCGTGGGCCCCGAGCAAAGTTTTGTGGTGGCGGACATCCCCGGCCTGATCGAAGGCGCGTCGGAGGGGGCGGGACTGGGCCACCAGTTCCTGCGCCATTTGCAGCGCACCCGCCTGTTGTTGCACATCGTGGATCTGGCGCCGTTCGACGATGCGGTGGACCCGGTGGCGCAGGCCAAGGCCATCGTCAACGAGCTGAAGAAGTACGACCAGCAGCTTTACAACAAACCCCGCTGGCTGGTGCTGAACAAACTGGACATGGTGCCGGACGATGAGCGCGAGGCGCGTGTCAAAGATTTTGTGAAGCGCTTCAAGTGGAAGGGGCCGGTGTTTGAGATTTCTGCGCTGACGCGTGAAGGCTGCGAGTCTCTGATCCATGCGATCTTCCGCCATGTGCAGTCGGAGCAGCGCACGGAAAACGAGCCCGTGGAAGTGGATCCCCGGTTTGCTGGAGACGCGCCCGCTTGATGCAAGAGGCTTCTGGGTCTTTTGCCTGATTGCTATATTTTTAATAGCTGTTAGCGCTTTGTGGGTGAGCGGTAACGGCCAAAAATGATTCAAACAATGGTTTCCAGTGTATTGCGAGATGCCCGCCGCATCGTGGTCAAGGTGGGCTCCAGCCTTGTGACCAATGAAGGCCGTGGCCTGGATGAAACGGCCATCGGTGAATGGAGCCGCCAGCTGGCGGCTTTGGTGCGCGGCGATGGCGGGGTGGCGCGTGAGGTCGTAATGGTGTCCAGCGGCGCGATCGCCGAGGGCATGAAGCGCCTCGGCTGGACCACGCGACCGCAGGAGATCCACGAGCTGCAGGCCGCCGCCGCTGTGGGGCAGATGGGCCTGGCGCAGATGTACGAGACCAAGCTGCGCGAGGAGGGTATGGGCAGCGCCCAGGTGCTGCTCACCCATGCCGACCTGGCCGACCGCGAGCGCTACCTGAACGCGCGCTCCACCTTGCTCACGCTGCTGCGCCTGGGCGTGGTGCCGGTGATCAATGAGAACGACACGGTCGTCAACGACGAAATCAAGTTTGGCGACAACGACACCCTGGGGGCGCTGGTGGCCAATCTGGTCGAGGCCGATGCACTGATCATCCTCACGGACCAAAAGGGGCTGTACACCGCCGACCCGCGCCGGGACCCCGCAGCGCAATTCGTGCACGAAGCCAAGGCAGGGGACCTGGCCCTGGAGGCCATGGCCGGAGGCGCGGGGTCGAGCATCGGCAAGGGCGGCATGATCACCAAGATACTGGCGGCCAAGCGTGCTGCAGGCTCGGGCGCGTCCACCGTGATCGCCTGGGGGCGGGAGCTCGATGTGCTGCTGCGCTTGGTCAAGGGCGAGCCTCTGGGGACCCTGCTGGTTGCACAAACCCAGAAAAAGCAAGCGCGCAAGCAATGGATGGCGGACCACCTTCAGCTGCGCGGCTCCGTCGTGGTGGATGCCGGGGCTGCCGCCAAGGTGCGCGATGAAGGCAAGAGCCTGCTGCCGATCGGCATGACGGCGGTGGAGGGAGATTTTTCGCGCGGCGACGTGATTGCCGTGCGGGATGCCTCCGGGGTCGAGATCGCGCGGGGCCTGGCCAACTATGCGGCCGCCGAAGCGCGCCTTCTGTGCCGCAAGCCTTCGACCGAATTTGAAAAACTGCTGGGCTATGTGGCCGAGCCGGAGATGGTGCACCGGGACAACCTGGTGCTGGCCGTGGGCGCTTGATTGCCGGATTGCTTTTAACGTTTTGCGCACAGCCGCCCAAGCCATAAAAAATGCCTGCTCATTGCAGGCATTTTTGTTGGTGGACGTGGAGATCAGCGGGGTGTGGTGGTCAGCGGTGGAATCCCGTCCAGTTCACCCGGCATGCTGTTTTGCGGGTCGGGGTCAAAACTGGCGCCGGGGGGGAGTTCCATGCCCGGGTTGATCAGCATGGACCCCGTGCGGTACATGCTCGTCCCCGTGTGTTCACCTTCTCGCGTTCGCATGCCGCTGCGCAAGTAGCGGTTGCGCTGTTCATGCCGAGGCAGGTAGCGTGCCAGCTCGGTCAGGGCCATTTCATAGACCCCCCGCTTGAACTCGACGACCACGTCCAGAGGCACCCAGTAGTCATTCCAGCGCCAAGCATCGAACTCGGGGTGGTTGGTCGCACGGAGATTCAAGTCCCAGTCGTGGCCCACCAGTTGGAGCAGATACCAGATTTGTTTCTGGCCCTTGTAATGTCCGCGCGCGTCACGGCGGATGTACCGGTCAGGCACCTCATAGCGCAACCAGTCCCGTGTGCGGGCCACCACGCGCACGTGGTCAGGCAATAATCCCACCTCTTCGTGCAGCTCCCGGAACATGGCCTGCTCGGGGGTTTCGCCCCGGTCAATGCCACCCTGCGGAAACTGCCAGCTGTGGGTGCGTATGCGCTTGCCCCAGAACACCTGGTTTCTCTGGTTGAGCAGGATGATGCCGACGTTCGGCCGAAAGCCGTCCCGGTCAAGCATAATCAAACCCCAAATTTTTAAACTGCGTCCATTATGCACGGCGCCTAGCGCGCAGCAAGTGGACTGCTCTGATCCGCCCGAAATCGATCCCGATGAAAGCCTCCCAATTCTTTATCTCCACCCTCAAGGAAGCTCCGGCCGACGCAGAAGTGGTCAGCCACAAACTCATGATGCGGGCAGGGCTTATCAAGAAGCTGGGCGCTGGCATCTATAACTACATGCCTCTGGGCCTGCGCGTGATCCGCAAGGTGGAAGCCATCGTGCGCGAAGAGATGAACCGCGCGGGCGCCGTGGAGCTGACCATGCCCGTGGTGCAACCCGCCGAGCTGTGGCAGGAAACAGGCCGCTTCGACAAGATGGGCCCCGAGCTGCTGCGCATCCAGGACCGCCATGGCCGCGACTTCGTGGTGCAGCCAACCAGCGAAGAAGTGATCACTGACATCGCGCGCCAGGAACTCAAGAGCTACAAGCAGCTGCCGAAGAACTTCTACCAGATCCAGACCAAGTTCCGCGACGAGCGCCGCCCACGCTTTGGCCTCATGCGCGGCCGCGAGTTCATCATGAAGGACGCCTACAGCTTCGACCGCGATCAGGCGGCCGCCAAGGCCAGCTACCAGGTGATGGCCCAGGCCTACCGCCGCATTTTTGACCGCTTCGGCCTGACCTACCGTGCCGTGGCGGCCGACAGCGGTGCCATCGGCGGCGACCTGTCCGAAGAGTTCCAGGTGATCGCCGCCACGGGTGAAGACGCCATCGTCTACTGTCCGCAGAGCGATTACGCCGCCAACATGGAAAAGGCCGAGGCCCTGGCGCCTGCCGGTCCACGCCCAGCGCCCGCCAAGGCCAAGGAAAAGACGCCGACGCCTGGCAAGAGCACCTGCGCCGACGTGGCCGAGCTGCTGGGCGTGCCTTTGAGCACCACCGTGAAGTCGCTGGTCCTGGCCACGGACGAAACCAACGAGGCCGGCGAGATCGTCAAGAGCCAGATCTGGCTGCTGCTGCTGCGTGGCGACCATGACATGAACGAGATCAAGGTCGGCAAGGTGCCCGGCTTGGCGGGTTTCCGCTTTGCCACGCTCTCCGAGATCGAGGACCACTTTGGCTGCAAGCCCGGCTACCTGGGCCCCATCGGCCTCCAAAAGCCGCTCAAAATTGTGGTGGACCGTGAGGTGGCCGTCATGGCCGACTGGATCTGCGGCGCCAACGAGCTGGATTTCCACATCACCGGCGTGAACTGGGGCCGCGACCTGCCCGAGCCCGATGCCGTGGCCGACCTGCGCAACGTGGTGGCGGGCGACCGCTCCCCCGATGGCAAGGGCGAGTTGGCCATCGAGCGCGGCATCGAAGTGGGCCATGTGTTCTACCTGGGCACCAAGTACAGCAAGGGCATGAATGCCACCTTCCTGGGGGACGACGGCAAGCCCGCTTTCTTTGAGATGGGCTGCTACGGCATCGGCGTCACGCGCCTGCCCGCCGCCGCCATCGAGCAGAACCACGACGAGCGCGGCATCATCTGGCCCGACGCGATCGCACCTTTCACGGTGGTGGTCTGCCCCGTGGGCATGGACCGCAGCGAGGCTGTCAAGGCTGCGGCCGAGCAGCTTTATGCCGACCTGCTGGCCGCCGGTGTGGATGTGATCCTGGACGACCGTGGCGAGCGCCCCGGTGCCATGTTTGCCGACTGGGAGCTGATCGGTGTGCCCCACCGCGTGACCATTGGCGACAAGAGCCTCAAGGAAGGTGTGGTCGAGTACCAGCACCGCCGTGACACGGCCGCGACCAAGGTGGCGGTGGCTGACATCCTGGCCCATGTGAAGGGCCGCATGGTGGTATGAGCATGAGCGAGGAGCGGAGCGCCAACGCATCCCCCGCGGCCCGCCCCGGTGCCGTGGCTGGGCTCTCGCGGCGCGCGTGTCTGCTGTCTGCAGCCTCGCTCGCGGCTCCTGCCGCCTGGCTGGGCGCGCCGCAGGCTGCACATGCGGGGGGGCAGCTTGAAGAGCCCCTGATGGACTCCGTGCGCACGGCGCTGAGTTCGGCCATTGCCAACCAGGCACCACCTGAGCCCGAGTTCTTCACCACCGAAGCCCGCCTGCACTACCTGCGCTGGCTGGGTACCCAGAGCGACCGGCTGCGCCGCCGCAAGCCCGAGTGGGAGGTGCGGCGCGATTTTCTGCAGACGGTCTGGTACGAGTCCAAACGTGCGGGGCTCGACGTATCGCTGGTCCTTGCGCTTATCCAGGTGGAGAGCGGGTTCCGCAAGTTTGCCGTGTCCAGCGTGGGCGCGCGGGGCTACATGCAGGTCATGCCGTTCTGGACGCGGGTGATCGGCGATGGCGATGCCAGCAAGCTGTTCCACATGCAGACCAATCTGCGTTTTGGCTGCGTGATCCTGCGCCACTACATCGACCGCGAGCAGGGCAATCTTTTCATGGCCCTGGGGCGCTACAACGGCAGTCGTGGCCGCTCGCCCTACCCCGATGCGGTGTTTGGCGCCCAGCGCAACTGGGCGTTCATTGACAGGCCCACAGCGCCTGCCGCCTGACGGGGTTACGCCTGAGCCGCAGGCGGGCTGCTGCTATTGCTGCCGGTGGGGCTCAAGCGTGAGACCATGACCTGGTCGATGCGATAACTGTCCACATCCAGCACCTCGAATTTGTAGCCGCCCCAGCTCACGCTGTCGGTGCGGCGCGGTACGCGGCGCAACATCACCATCAGGAAACCTGCCAGGGTTTCGTACTCCCCGGTGTGCGGCAGTTCGTCGAGCGACAGCGCGTGCAGCACGTCCTCAATGGAGGTGACGCCGTCGATGAGCCACGAGTCCTCATCGCGCCGCACGATCTGTTCTTCGTCTGCGGGGCCCACCAGATCGCCCATCACCGTGCTCATCACGTCGTTCAGGGTCACGACCCCCACCACCAGGCTGTATTCATTCACGATGACGGCAAAGTCCTCGTGTACCTGGCGGAACTGCTCCAGCACCTCGGACAGGGTGAGCCGGTCGGGCACGATGAGCACCTTGCGCACCAGGCTGTCGTCGGCCAGCGAAATGGGCTGGTTGTTCAGCACGCGCTGGAACAGGTCTTTGGCATCCACATAACCCACCACATGGTCGATGTCGCCCTCGCACACGGGGTAGGTCGAAAAGGGCTCGGCCGCAATGCGCAGCCGGATGACGGAGTCGGGCTCATCGCGCAGGAAGAAGGCCACCCGGTCGCGTGGCGACATGGCGCTAGACACGGTGCGCGTGTCCAGCTCGAACACGTTGGTGATGACCTGCTGCTCCCGCGCGGCCAGCACCCCGGCACGGGCACCGGCCTCCATCATTGCCAGGATGTCGTCGGAGGTGATGCGGTCGTCGCGCAGCGACGACAGCCCCAGCACGCGGAACAGCGCATCGGCCCCGCGGCTGTAGAACCACACCAGTGGGCGCAGCAGCGTGGTGCACCAGGCCATGGGCTGCGCCAGACGCACCACCAGCCGTTCAGGCTCGGCCATGCCCAGGCGTTTGGGAAACAGGTCGGCAAACAGGATGAACAGCGAGGTAATGACCAGGAAGGACACCAGGAACCCGGCCTTCTCTGCGGTCGATTCGGACAGCCACAGGCTGAGCAGTGCGGTGAAATGGGGGCTCAGCGCCCCTTCGCCCACGATACCGCCCAGGATGGCCACGGCGTTCTGGCCCACCTGCACGACGGTGAAGTAGTCGCCCGGCTGCTCCTGCATGCGCAGCACGCGGTCTGCGCGTGCATCGCCCTCGTCGGCCATCTGCCGCAGCCGCAGGCGGCGGGCGGCCGCGAGCGAGATCTCGGCCATGGAGAAGAAGGCACTGGCTGCAATCAGCAGCCCGATGACGAAGAGGCTTTGGGACAGGGTCATGGGAGGGACGGGCGGCGCAGGCCAGGGCACAGCGGCCACCCGAGTGTATCTGCGCGCCCTGCGGGCGGACACCGGCTGCGCACCGCCCGTGAAGGCGGCCGGCAACCACGCGCAGCCGCTATTGCACGAAGCCGATGCGGCTGCGGCCAGAGGCCGCCTTGGGCAGGTCGGTAATCTCCACCGTGCTGCGCCGGTCCAGCCGCGCATTGCCAAAGCCCGTCATCAGTGCCCTGCGCATTTCGCGCGGCGGCATCTGGGCCAGGTGGTCCAGCACGTCGTCCAGGGGTTCCGGGTCCAGCAGGCGGCCCCAGTCATGCCCCGCGCGGATGCCGACGTACAGGTTGCGGGCGATGGTGCGGGCCTGCTCCAGCGTGGGCGCCTCCACCTCGAACACGTTCATGCGGTTCAGGATGGGGTCGGGAATGCCGCGCGTGTCGTTGGCCGTGGTGATCCAGATCACCTGGCTCGCGTCGATGGCCACCTCGGCAAACTCATCGGTAAAGCTCTGGGCGGTGTCGTATTCGAGCAGGCTGTACAGCGCGCCCAGCGGGTCATACTGCGCATCGGTGCTGGCCTTGTCGATCTCGTCGACCACGATGACCGGGTTTGCATATTCGCCCTCTACCAGCGCCTCAAACACCTTGCCGGGGCGGGCTCCTTTCCATTGCGCCGACGAGCCCGACAGCAACCAGCCAGCGGTCATGGAACTCATCGGCAGCAGGTTCATGCCCGTGCCCAGCAGCTCGGCCAGGTGGCGTGCAAAGTGCGTCTTGCCGATACCGGGCGGGCCCAGCAGCAGCATGGGCGTGACCTCCAGGCCATCACTGCTGTCCTGCGCCAGCGCCACATGGCGCTTCACATCGTCCAGCACCTCGGTGAAGTTGGGCAACTGCTCGTACAGGCTGGCCATGTCGGGCACGCCCGAGGGCTTGACCTGAAAACGCTCCGGGCCGCGCTCCAGCATGCGTTCGTACACGGTGCGCAGGGTTTCGTATTCGCGCTGGTTGCCGGACTCTTGCAACCGGGCCAGCTTGCGCTCGACATCGCCCGGGTGGAACACGTTACGCATCTGGGCCACCGGCAAGCGCAGGGCGGGGGATTGGGGAACAAGGCTATGGCTGGTCATTGCATGCTCCTGTGATGGTTACGTCACGCAACCATTCAAGCACACAACATGCCCGCTGCTCCACCGGAAAAGCCCCCGATTGGTGCAGCTGTTGCAGGTAAACAAAAAGGCCGCCCGAAGGCGGCCTGATGGCGGGTGGTGCAATGGCCGTGTCGATCAGCCTTCGGTGCCCAGCACCTGCTTGAGTTCGCCCGACTCGTACATCTCCATCATGATGTCCGAGCCGCCGATAAATTCGCCCTTCACGTACAGCTGGGGGATGGTGGGCCAGTTGCTGTATTCCTTGATGCCCTGGCGGATTTCGTCGTCTTCGAGCACGTTGACGGTGACCACGCTCTTGGGGTCCACGCCGCAGGCCTTGAGGATCTGGATCGCGCGGCCCGAAAAACCGCACATGGGGAAGCTGGCGCTGCCCTTCATGAACAGCAGGATGTCGCTGGATTTGACGAGGGCGTCGATGCGTTGTTGGGTGTCGCTCATGGGTAAAACTCCTTGAATGGGGCTGGCGGGCAGAGGGTGGCAGGGTGCCCGCAATGGGATGGATTATTTCACTGTCTGCGCCAAGGGCCACTGCCCCCCTGTGCAACGCGCAATGCCAGCGAGGTCATTGCGGCTTTGCACCTGGGCAAAGCCCTGGGCGGCCAGCAGCGCTTGCACCGCCGCTGCCTGGTCGTAGCCATGCTCCAGCAGCAGCCAGCCACCGGGACGCAGGTGGGCGGGCGCCTGGGCCGCGATGGCTTGGATGTCGTCCAGCCCGTCGGCGCCGCTGGCCAGGGCCTGCAGCGGTTCGTGCGTCAGCGCCGCCAGGTGCGGATCGGCGCTGGGGATGTAGGGGGGGTTGGAGACGATGGCATCGAACGGGCCCTGCACGCCCGCCAGCCAGTTGGCTTGCTGGAACTGCACGGGCAAACCCAGCCGCTGGGCGTTGGCCTGCGCTACGGTCAGGGCATCGGCACTGGCATCCACGGCCAGCACCTGGGCGTCGGCGCGCTGGCTTTGCAGCGCCAGGGCAATGGCGCCGCTGCCGGTGCCCAGGTCCGCCACGCGCGGCGATGCCAGCGGGGCGATCACTTCCAGCGCCCAGTCCACCAGGGTTTCGGTGTCAGGGCGTGGGTCCAGCACGCGGGCGTCTACCTGCAGCATCAGCCCATAAAACTCCTTGCGCCCCGTCAGGTAGGCCACGGGCTCGCCCACTGCGCGGCGCTGGCACAGGGCGATGAAAGCGTCGTGGGTACCGGGCTCCAGCGTGTCGGTGTCATGCGCCAGCAGCCAGGCGCGGCCAGCGTCGGGGCGGCCCAGGGCGTGCAGCAGCAGTAGCTGGGCGTCAATGCGCGGCAGTCCCAGCGTGTGGGCCTGGGCCAGGGCTTGTGCCAGGGTGGGGGTTGTCTGGTTCACTATGAATTTAATAGCTGCCTGCGCTTGCCGGATAAGCGCAGGAGGCCTATTTTGTTAAAGATCTGTGGTCACACCACACTCATCTCCAGCTCTTCCAGTTGTTCCGCCTCGCGCGCATGTTGCAGCGCCTGCAGCACATCGCCCAGGTCGCCTTCCATCACCTGCAGCAGTTTGTACAGCGTGAGGTTGATGCGGTGGTCCGTGAGCCGCCCCTGAGGGAAGTTGTAGGTGCGGATGCGGTCGCTGCGGTCGCCGCTGCCGATCAGGCCCTTGCGCAGCGCGGCCTCCTTGGCTGCGCGTTCGCTGCGTTCTTTCTCCTGGATGCGCGCCTGCAGCACCTGCAGCGCCTTGGCCTTGTTGCTGTGCTGGCTGCGGCCATCCTGGCACTCGGCCACGATGCCGGTGGGCAAGTGCACCACGCGCACGGCCGAGTCGGTCTTGTTGATGTGCTGGCCGCCTGCGCCCGATGCGCGGAAGGTGTCGATGCGCAGGTCGGCCGGGTTGAGCTTGATGGCCTCGTGCTCGTCGGGCTCGGGCATCACGGCCACGGTGCAGGCGCTGGTGTGGATGCGGCCTTGCGTCTCGGTGGCGGGCACGCGCTGCACGCGGTGGCCGCCGGATTCGAACTTGAGCGCGCCATATACGTGGTCGCCCTCGATGCGCAGCACGATTTCCTTGTAGCCGCCCAGCTCGGCGGCGTTCTCGCTCACCACTTCCACCTTCCAGCCCACGTTGGCGGCGTAGCGGGTGTACATGCGCGTGAGGTCGCCCGCGAACAGGGCGGATTCGTCACCGCCCGTGCCCGCGCGGATTTCGACGAAAGCGTTGCGCGCATCGTCGGGGTCCTTGGGCAGCAGCAGGCGCTGCAGTTCGTCTTCGAGTTGCAGCAGTTCGGCCTCGGCACTGGTGATTTCTTCCTGCGCCATCTCGGCCATGTCGGGGTCAGCCAGCATCTCGCGCGCACCGGCCAGATCGGACTCGCGCTGCTGGTAGCGGGCGTAGCGGCCCGCCACCTGCGTGACCTCGGCATGCTCGACGGAAATGCGCCGGTACTGCGCCATGTCGCTCATGATGTCTTCGCGCGAGAGCAGAAAGTCCAGCTCGCCCAGGCGCTGTGCGTAGCGCTCCAGCTGGCTTCGGAGGAAAGGTTTCATGGAATTCTTGAGAAAATGGGTGCTACCAATTTGGTAGCTTTTAGCGCTTGTGTATCAGGCGCCAGGGGCCGATTTGGCTTGAAATCGGGGCGGGCAGGGGAGCGGGCGAGCGCCGCTACAGCCCGTTGTTGTTGGGGGTCTTGCTCTGCGCGCGCAGGAACAGGCGCGAGACGGTCTGGGCCGTCTGGGCGCGCATCTCGGCGTCACCCGCGCGCAACTCGGCCAGGGTGCCGTGCAGCATCTTCTGCGTGAGGCCGCGCGAGAGTGCTTCGAGCACGGCATCCACATCCTCGCCCTTGGCCAGCAGCTTCTTGGCGCGGGCGATCTCCAGCGCGCGCCACTCGTCCGTCTGGGCGTTGAGCTGCTGGATCAGCGGCACCACGCCCCCCTCGGCAGCGGCGGGGCTGCGCAGCTCCATCCAGTGCATGAAGCTCTGCACGCCCGCGTCGATGATGGCTTCGGCTTGGGCCACGGCGGCCTGGCGGTTGGCCTGCGCGGTCTGCACCACGGTGGCCAGATCGTCTACGGTGTACAGGTACACGTCCCCCAGGGCTTTCACCTCAGGCTCGATGTCGCGTGGCACGGCCAGATCGACCATGAAGATGGGGCGGTGGCGGCGCTTCTTGAGTGCGCGCTCCACAGCGCCCAGGCCGATGATGGGCAGGCTGCTGGCGGTGCAGCTGATGACGGCGTCGAACTCGTGCAAGCGCTCGGGCAGGTCGGCCAGACGCATCACCTCGCCGCCGAAACGGGTGGCGAGCTTTTCGCCGCGCTCCAGCGTGCGGTTGGCAATGGCGATCTGCTTGGGGTTCTTGGCGGCGAAGTGCGTGGCGCACAGCTCGATCATCTCGCCCGCGCCCACGAACAGCACGCGGATCTTGGAGAGGTCTTCAAACAGCTGCCCGGCCAGGCGCACGGCGGCGGCGGCCATGCTGATGCTGTGGGCGCCGATTTCGGTGCTGCTGCGCACCTCCTTGGCCACGGCAAAACTGCGCTGAAACAGCTGGTTGAGCGTGGTGCCCAGCGCGCCAGCCGTTTCGGCGGCACGCACTGCGTCTTTCATCTGGCCCAGGATCTGCGCCTCGCCCAGCACCATCGAATCGAGCCCACTGGCCACGCGAAAGGCGTGGCGTGCGACGAGGCTGTCTTCGAGCGTGTAGGAGTGCGAGCGCAGTAGCGCGGGGCTTACGCCGCCGCTGTGGGCCAGCCAGCCCAGCGTGTGGTCCATGGCAGGCTGGTCGCCCGCGCAGTAAATTTCGGTGCGGTTGCAGGTGGAGATGATGGCGGTCTCGACCCCAGGGTGGCGGCTGGCACCGCCACCTGTGTTGCCCAGCGACTGGCGCAAACCGTGCAACGTGGGGGCGATCTGGTCGAGCGCAAACGCGAACCGGCCGCGCAGGTCGAGCGGCGCGGTGGTGTGGTTGATGCCGAGGGCCCAGACTGCCATAGCCGCTAATTATAAAATTGTTGGCCCGGACAGGTGGCCTTGCCTGTTCATGCCTTGATTTGGGTCAATTCATGGGTCCCCTCGACATCCTCAACCATCTGCTGAACTTTGTGGCGCCCGCCGCCTTTGTGGCTCTGCTGCTGGTGCTGGGCGGGCGGCTGCTGGGCGCCAAGGGGGGCGCCCTGGCGGGCTGGCGCCAGTGGGCGGTGGTGTTTGTGGTGGGGCAGGTGGTGCTGGCCGCAGGCTTGGCGCTGTGGGGGCGCGACGGCAAGATGCTGACCTATGCCGCGCTGGTGGTGGCCACCGCCACCTGCCAGTGGGTGCTGGTGCGGGGCTGGAAGGGCTGACTGCCCTGGGTGTCCTGCCGGGCCGTGGGGTCGCAAATCGTGGCTGGGGATGCCCCGTGTTTTCAGGGAGTTTGCAGGGGCCGAATGCCGATGAGAATCGGGGCGTAGCCCGAGGGCGCGCGCAACGCGCGGCAGGCACTTATTTCCCCCAACCCTGGAGACACCCCAATGAAATCGAAAATCGCGCTGAAAACCTGCTGGGCCGTGGCGGCTTGCCTGCTGCTGTCGGTGGCGGCATCGGCGCAGACCGCTGCCAGTTTTCCCTCCAAGCCGGTGCGCATCGTGGTCGGCTTCCCGGCGGGTGGTCCGCTGGACCAGCATGCACGCCTGCTGTCTGACCGGCTGCAGGCCGTGCTGGGCCAGCCGGTGGTGATGGACTACAAGGCAGGCGCGGGTGGCACCGTGGGCGCGCAGGATGTGATGAAGGCCCCGGCCGACGGCCACACCCTGATGCTGGCCAACACGGGTGTGATGGTGATCAACCCGGCGCTCTACAGCCGCCTGCCTTATGCCACGCTCAAGGACTTCACGCCGATTGCGCGCACTGCCATGCAGCCGCTGGCGCTGCTGGTGAACCCCAGCGTGCCTGCCAAGAACCTGCAGGAGTTCATGGCGTACGCCAAGTCGCGGCCTGGCCAGGTCAACTTTGGCTCGGCGGGCAACGGCGGCATCAGCCACCTGGTGCCCGAGATGTTCAAGACCGCCACGGGCCTGTTCATGGTGCACATCCCCTACCGGGGCAGTGCGCCCGCGTTCACCGACCTGATGGGTGGGCAGGTGCAGTTCATGGCCGAGAGCATTCCGCAGGCCGCTGCGTACCACAAGCAGGGCAAGGTGCGCGCCCTGGCCGTGACCAGCAAGGAGCGCAACCCCGCGCTGCCCGATGTGCCCACGGTGATCGAGAGCGGCATCAAGGGCTTCGAGGTGGTGGGCTTTTACGGCTTTCTGGCCCCGGCAGGCACGCCCAAGGACGTGGTGGCCAAGCTCAGCGATGCCTTCGGCCAGGTGATGCAGTCGCCCGATGTGAAAAGCCGCATGGTGAGCCAGGGCGCCGACCCAGCGTTTCTGGGCGCGGATGATTTTGCGAAGTTCCTGGCCGCCGAGATGCCACGCTGGGCGGATGCGGTGAAGAAGTCAGGCGCGAAGCTGGACTGACCCCCTGAGGCGCTGCGCGCCTTCCCCCTGAAGGGGGACGCCACCCCTGGCCCGGCGAAGCCGGTTCCACGGTGGCGCTGGCTTGGGGTGGGGTTCTTTAAGCCGTGGCGGGAGAGAAGAAGTCCACGCGGTCGGTGATGATGCCGTCCGTGCCCAGCGCGATGAGCCGCTGTGCGGCCCAGTCGTCGTTGACGGTGTAGCTCAGCGTGCGCATGCCCAGGCCCTTGACCTGCGCCACCAGGGCGGTGTCCCACAGCGCGTGGTTGCAGACGATGGCCACGCAGCCCAGCCGCTGGGCCACGTCGGCCCAGCCGTCCCACAGCGTGTCCAGCAAGAGCGCACGCGGGATGTGCGGCGCGGTGGCCAAGGCGCCCTCCAAGGACTCCGGCTTGAACGACGAGAACAAGGGCGGCACGGCCTGCCCTTGCCACAGGCGGGCAGCGTATTCACCTACCACGCGGCCTGTCACTGCCTCTTGGCCCGGCGTGGGCTTGATCTCGATGTTCAGCAGGAACCCGTTGGCGATGCAGTAGCGCGCCAGGTTCTCCAGCGTGGGCAGGGGCTCGCCTGCGTGGCTGCGCGAATGCCAGCCGCCCGCGTCCAGTTGGGCAAGCTGGCTCCAGGGCAGGTCGCCACCGGTGCCACGGCCATTGGTCGTGCGGTTGAGTGTGGCGTCGTGCATGAGAAAAGGCACGCCATCACTGCTGAGCTTGGCGTCGCATTCGAACATGCGGTAGCCGTGCTGCGCGCCCAGGCGGAACGCGGCGAGGGTGTTTTCGGGGGCCAGCTTGCCAGCGCCTCGGTGGGCGATCCAGCGGGGGTAGGGCCAGGGGGGGGACATCGTCGAATTGCCTTGTAGTGTGCGCGGCGCGCTACTGTGGATACTGGCGCGGCCCCTGGCGCGGGACGCCGAGAAAGGGCCGCCCCGCATCGAGGGCGTCGTCCCCCTTCCCGGCGCAGCCGAGAGAAGGGGGAAGCGGCGCAGCCGCTCAGGGGGTTGTCACTTTCGCTTCCCGGTCGTGGCGTCAAACGCATGCAGGCGGTCGGCGCGCGGCTGCACGTGTATCACGGTGTCCGGGGCCGGAGCGTGCGTGCCTTCTTCCACGCGCACAATGATCTGTTCGCCGTTGATGCGGCCATAGATCAGGCGCTCGGCGCCCAGCAGTTCCACGGTTTCCACCGTCACGGCCCAGCCTTCGCTGCGCACATCCAGGTGCTCAGGGCGGATGCCCAGGATGGTGCCGGGCTGTGCACCGGGAGCGTTCTTGAGCAGGTTCATCGGCGGCGAGCCGATGAAGCTGGCCACGAAGGTGGTGGCGGGCGTGTGGTAGACCTCTTCGGGCGTGCCGAACTGTTCCATGTTGCCGGCGTTCATCACGATCATGCGCTGGGCCAGCGTCATGGCCTCGACCTGGTCGTGCGTCACGAACAGGCTGGTGATGCCCAGCTCGCGGTGCAGTTTCTGGATTTCGAGGCGGGTCTGGGCGCGCAGCTTGGCGTCCAGGTTGGACAGGGGCTCGTCAAACAGGAACACCTGGGGCTGGCGCACGATGGCGCGGCCCATGGCCACGCGCTGGCGTTGGCCGCCGGACAGCTCACGGGGCTTGCGCTCCAGCAGGTGGCCCAGTTCGAGGATCTTGGCGGCCTTGTCCACGCGCGCCTTGATTTCTTCCTTGGGCACCTTGGCGATCTTCAGGCCATAGGCCATGTTCTCGAAGTTCGTCATGTGGGGGTAGAGCGCGTAGTTCTGGAACACCATCGCGATATCGCGCTGGGCGGGTTCCAGGTCATTCACCACGCGGTCGCCAATGCGCAGCTCGCCGCCGGAGATTTCTTCCAGGCCCGCGACCATGCGCAGCAGCGTGGACTTGCCGCAGCCCGAGGGGCCTACGATCACGACGAATTCACCGTCCTTGATCTCGGCGTTCACGCCATGGATGACCTGGTTGGCCTTGGGGCCGTGCCCGTAGCGCTTGATGATGTTGCGAAGAGAGAGAGATGCCATTTTGCTATTAAATTAGTAGCTGCTAACGCAGATGGATAAGGCGGTAGGGGCTTGTTTGGCTTGTGTTTTTGTCACTTTTCCGTGTCCACCAGGCCCTTGACGAACCAGCGCTGCATGACCACGACCACAAAGGCCGGGGGCAGCATGGCCAGAAGGGCCGTGGCCATCACGATGTTCCACTCGTTGCCTGCATCGCCACCGGCAATCATGCGTTTGATGCCGATCACCACGGGGTACATGTCTTCGGACGTGGTCACCAAGAGCGGCCACAGGTACTGGTTCCAGCCGTAGATGAACTGGATCACGAACAGCGCGGCAATCGAGGTGCGCGACAGCGGCACCAGGATGTCCTTGAAGAAGCGCATCGGGCCTGCGCCGTCCACACGCGCGGCTTCGACCAGCTCGTCGGGCACGGTGAGGAAGAACTGGCGGAACAGGAAGGTGGCCGTGGCCGAGGCGATCAGTGGCACCGTGAGGCCCGCGTAGGTGTTGAGCATGCCCAGGTTGGACACGACCTCGTAGGTGGGGCCGATGCGCACTTCCACGGGCAGCATCAGGGTGATGAAGATCAGCCAGAAGCAGATGCCCTTGAAGGGGAAGCGGAAGTACACGATGGCAAACGCCGACAGCAGCGAGATCGCGATCTTGCCCACGGTGATGACGATGGCGGTGACAAAACTCACCCACATCATGCGCGCCACGGGGGCGGTGGAGCCTGCGCCCGAGCCGCCGCCAAACAGCGTGTCGTGGTAGGTGTTCCAGAAATTGCCGCCGGGCACCATGGGCATGGGCACCTGCACGATGTCCTGCGCGGTGTGGGTGGAGGCCACAAAGGCCAGGTACAGCGGGAAGCCGACGATGATCACGCCCAGCACCATGATGAGGTGCGAGAACGCGGTGAGATAAGGACTACGTTCAACCATTTCAGTACTGCACTTTCTTCTCGACGTAGCGGAATTGGATGACGGTGAGCACGACCACAATGGCCATCAGCACCACCGATTGCGCCGCCGATCCGCCCATGTCCATGGCCTTGAAGCCGTCGTGGTAGACCTTGTAGACCAGGATGGCGGTGTCGCGCCCCGGGCCGCCCTGCGTGGTGGCGTCCACGATGGCGAAGGTGTCGAAGAAGGCATACACCACGTTGATCACCAAAAGGAAGAAGGTGGTGGGCGAGAGCAGCGGGAACTGGATGCTCCAGAACCGGCGCCAGGGGCCTGCTCCGTCGATGGCGGCCGCTTCAATCAGCGACTTGGGGATGGACTGCAGCCCTGCCAGGAAGAACAGGAAGTTGTAGGAAATCTGCTTCCACACCGCCGCGATCACGATCAGCCCCATGGCATGGTCGGAGTTGAGCATGTGGTTCCAGTCAAAGCCCGACTGGCGCAGCAGGTAGGCCACCACACCCAGCGAGGGCGAGAACATGAACATCCAGAGCACGCCGGCCACGGCAGGTGCCACGGCGTAGGGCAGCAGCAGCGCGGTCTTGTAGACCATGGCGCCCTTGATGATGCGGTCGGCAAAGATCGCCAGGATCAGCGACAGGCTGATGCCCACCGCCGCCACCAGCACCGAGAAGAAGGCAGTCGTCTTGAACGAGGCGAGGTAGCCCGGGTCGTCGAACAGATGCTTGAAGTTGTCCAGCCCCACCCATTCGGTGGACATGCCGAAGCTGTCCTGCATCTGGAAGGACTGCACCAGGGCCTGGCCTGCAGGCCAGAAAAAGAAGACGCTGATGATGACCAGCTGGGGTGCCAGAAGCACCCAGGGCAGCCACGCAGAGCGAAAAAGTACGCGTTTTTCCATGTCGGAACTCTCAAAAAGAAAACCCCGCCGCCCCGTGAACCATGCTGGTTGACGGGGCGGCGGGCTTTCGATGCCACCGGGCGGGGCAGCCAGGCAACATCATCAGGCGCTAGGCAGCGCTTACTTGTTGGCGCGTGCGAAACGGGCCAGTTGCTCGTTGCCGCGTGTCACGGCGGTGTCCAGGGCTTCCTTGGGCGACTTCTTGCCCGACCAGATCTGCTCGGTTTCCTCGTCGATGATGGAGCGGATCTGCACGAAGTTGCCCAGGCGGATGCCGCGCGACTTTTCGGTGGCTTTCTTGATCATCTGCGTCACGGCCACATCGGTGCCGGGGTTCTTGGTGTAGAAGCCCGATGCCTCGGTCAGCTGGTAGGCGCCCATGGTCACAGGCAGGTAGCCCGTGCGCTGGTGGCTGGCGGCCTGCACCTTGGTGTCGTTCAGGAAGTTCAGGAAGTCGGCCACGCCCTTGTACTCATCGGCCTTCTTGCCAGCCATCACCCACAGGCTGGCGCCGCCGATGGCGGTGTTCTGCGGCGCGCCCTTCACGTCAGGGTAGTAGGGCAGGGTGGAGATGCCATAGGCGAACTTGGCTTCCTTGGCCACGCGGGCGTACAGGCCCGAGGAGCCGGTGATCATGGCGCATTCGCCCGAGGGGAACGAGGCATCTGGCACATTGCCCCGGCCCTTGTAGACGAAGCTGCCGTCCTTGGAAGCCTTGGCCAGGTTTTCGAAGTGGCGCACATGCAGCGGCGAGTTCAGCTGCAGCTGGGCATCCGTGCCGTCAAAGCCGTTGTTCTTGGACGCGAACAGCGTGTTATGCCACAGCGAGAAGCTTTCCAGCTGCGTCCAGCTGATCCAGCTGGTGGTGAAGGGGCAGCTGTGGCCGCTGGCCTTGAGCTTGGAGGCGGCGGCAAACACTTCGGGCCAGGTCTTGGGCGGCTTGTCGGCATCCAGGCCCGCCTTCTTGAAGGCGTCCTTGTTGTAATAGAACACCGTGGTGGAGCTGTTGAGCGGGTAGCTCAGCATCTGGCCGTTGGGGGCGGTGTAGTAACCGGCCACGGCCGACACGTACTGGGTGGGCTCGAACTTGAAGCCGCCGTCGTTCAGCACCTTGGCGGCAGGCACGATGGCGCCCTTGCTGGCCATCATGGTGGCCGTGCCCACTTCAAACACCTGCAGGATGTGGGGCGCGTTGCCTGCACGGAAGGCGGCGATGGCGCCTGTCATGGATTCGTCATACGTGCCCTTGTAGGTGGGCACGACCTTGTACTTGGTCTGGCTGGCGTTGTACTGCTTGGCCAGGTCGTTGACCCATTCGCCAAGCGCTGCGCTCATTGAGTGCCACCACTGAATCTCGACTGGCTGTGTCTGGGCTTGCACAGGTGCGCAGACCGACAGGGCAATGGCAGCGCAGACCGCCAGATGCTTCGTTTGCATGAATATTTCCTCCGAGGATGACGAAAAGCACAAAGGCTGGATGCTATGCAGCCGATGTGACATTGATATGTCGTTGTCGCATACCGCTAGCGCTTGCAACAACCGGGGAAACCCCTTGGGGGTCCCGCAAGGGGAGCGATTGTGACTCTTTTGTGACAATGTGTGGCGCAATTGCCGAGGCTTGCAAGGTTTTGTGCGATGCACCATGCTGGTGATTGCTTGCTGGTTTTCGTTCTTCCGGTTCGTTCGCGCCGCAGCGCGCCGGAGTCTTTCCTCTCTCACCTTCATTCTTATTGCCATGGCCCTCAATTCGCTCGACAAGAACAAGATCAAATTTTTGTTGCTGGAGGGCATCCATTCCTCTGCGGTGGATGTGATCCGTGCGGCGGGCTACACCCAGATCGAAACGGTGTCCGGCGCGCTGCCGGACGAGGAACTCAAGCGCAAGATCGCCGACGTGCACTTCGTGGGCATCCGCTCGCGCACCCAGCTCACCGAAGAGGTGTTTGCCCAGGCGCACAAGCTGGTGGCGGTGGGCTGTTTTTGCATCGGCACCAACCAGGTGGACCTGAACGCGGCGCGCGAGCGGGGCATTGCGGTGTTCAACGCGCCGTATTCCAACACCCGCTCCGTGGCCGAACTGGTGCTGGCCGAGGCCATCTTGCTGCTGCGCGGCGTGCCCGAGAAAAACGCCGTGGCGCACCGGGGCGGCTGGCTCAAGAGTGCCGACAACGCCTACGAGATCCGGGGCAAGACCTTGGGCATCGTCGGCTATGGCTCCATCGGCACGCAGCTGTCGGTGCTTGCCGAGGCGCTGGGCATGCAGGTGGCATTTTTTGATGTGGTCAACAAGCTGCCCCTGGGCAACGCCCGCCAGGTGCAGCACCTGCACGACCTGCTGGGCCAGAGCGACATCGTGAGCCTGCATGTGCCCGAGCTGCCGTCCACCGAAGGCATGATCGGCGCGGCCGAGATTGCGGCCATGAAGCCCGGCGGCATCCTCATCAACGCCGCGCGCGGCACGGTGGTGGATATCGAAGCGCTGGCCGGGGCGCTCAAGGCCAAAAAACTGCTCGGCGCCGCCATCGACGTGTTCCCCGTGGAGCCACGCACCAACAAGGACGAGTTTGTGTCGCCCCTGCGCGGGCTGGACAACGTGATCCTGACCCCGCACATTGGGGGCTCCACCATGGAGGCGCAGGCCAATATTGGCCTGGAAGTGGCTGAAAAGCTGGTGAAGTACAGCGACAACGGCACCAGCACGTCGTCCGTCAACTTCCCGGAGGTCGCGCTGCCCGCCCACCCCGGCAAGCACCGCCTGCTGCACATCCACCGCAACGTGCCGGGCGTGTTGTCCGAGATCAACCGCATCTTCTCGGACAACGCGATCAACATCTCGGCCCAGTACCTGCAGACCAACGAGAAGATCGGCTACGTGGTGATCGACATCGACGCCGCCTCGTCCGATCTGGCGCTGGACAAGCTCGCGCGGGTCACCGGCACGCTCAGAAGCCGCGTGCTTTTCTGATCCCGGCCATCGGTCGCTGTTGCCTTGCCGCTGCCCCGGGCCCGGCAAGGGGAGGGCCAGTGGCTTAAAATCGCCCCCCCGAGGCTCATGGGCGCGCGGCGCCCACCCCAGGTAGATCCCCCATGAATGTTCCGATTGCGTTGGCTGCCTTGCAGGCGCAGGCTGCCGAGCCCGCCCGTCTGCGCGAGATTCCCTACAACTACACCTCGTTCTCCGACCGGGAGATCGTGATCCGCCTGCTGGGCTCCGCCTCCTGGGACGTGCTGGACCAACTGCGCAAGGAGCGCCGCACGGGCCGCTCGGCCCGCATGCTGTACGAAGTGCTGGGCGACATCTGGGTGGTGCAGCGCAACCCCTACCTGCAGGACGACCTGCTGGACAACCCGGCCCGCCGCAAGCTGCTGGTGGAGGCGCTGCACCACCGCCTGGCCGAGATCGAAAAGCGCCGCACCCCGGCCGATGACGCCGGGCGTGACCGCCTGGTGGGCGAGCTGGTGGTGGCCGCGCGCCGCGCTGTGACTGAGTTCGATGCCAAGTTCGAGCAGGCCGCGCAGCTGCGCCGCCAGATCCAGCGCACGCTGGGCCGCCTCACGGCCAAGGACAACATCAAGTTTGATGGCCTCTCGCGCGTGTCCCACGTGACCGATGCGACCGACTGGCGCGTCGAGTATCCATTTGTGGTGCTCACCCCCGACACCGAGGCCGAAATGGCCGGCCTGGTCAAGGGCTGCATCGAGCTGGGCCTGACCATCATCCCGCGGGGGGGCGGCACGGGCTACACCGGCGGCGCGATCCCGCTGACCTGGAAGAGCGTGGTCATCAACACCGAAAAGCTCGAAGCCATGACCGAGGTGGAGATGCGCCGCCTGCCTGGCATGGACAGCGAAGTCGGCACGGTGTGGACCGAAGCCGGCGTGGTCACCCAGCGCGTGGCCGACGCGGCCGAGCGTGCGGGCTTTGTGTTTGCCGTGGACCCAACCAGTGCCGAGGCCTCGTGCATTGGTGGCAACATTGCCATGAACGCGGGCGGCAAGAAGGCCGTGCTGTGGGGCACGGCGCTGGACAACCTGGCCAGCTGGCGCATGGTCACGCCCGATGCCCAGTGGCTGGAAGTGACGCGCCTGGACCACAACATGGGCAAGATCCATGACGTGGAAGTGGCCACTTTCGAGCTGCAGTATTTCGAGGCCGATGGCAAGACGCCCGTGCGCACCGAGACCCTGGCGATCCCGGGCAAGACCTTCCGCAAGGAAGGCCTGGGCAAGGACGTGACGGACAAGTTCCTCTCGGGCCTGCCGGGCATCCAGAAGGAAGGCTGCGACGGCCTGATCACCAGCGCGCGCTGGGTGGTGCACCGCATGCCCGAGCACACGCGCACGGTGTGCATGGAGTTCTTCGGCAACGCCAAGGACGCGGTGCCGAGCATCGTCGAGATCAAGGACTACATGTTCGCCGAGCAGAAGCGCTCGGGCGTGCTGCTGGCCGGCCTGGAGCACCTGGACGACCGCTACCTCAAGGCCGTGGGCTACGCCACCAAGAGCAAGAAGGGCAACGGTGGTTTGCCCAAGATGGTGCTGATTGGCGACATCGCGGGCGACAACGCCGACGAGGTGGCCCGTGTGACCAGCGAGGTGGTGCGCATTGCCAACTCACGCAGCGGCGAAGGCTTCATCGCCATCAGCGCCGAGGCGCGCAAAAAATTCTGGCTGGACCGCAAGCGCACGGCAGCCATCAGCCGCCACACCAACGCCTTCAAGATCAATGAAGACGTGGTGATCCCGCTGCCGCGCATGGCCGAATACACCGACGGCATCGAGCGCATCAACATCGAGCTCTCCCTGCGCAACAAGCTCAAGCTGTGCGACGCGCTCACCGAATTCTTCGAGCGCGGCAACCTGCCGCTGGGCAAGCAGGACGATGCGAACGAAATCCCCTCGGCCGAACTGCTGGAAGACCGCGTGGCCCAGGCCATTGCACAGGTCGCCGAGGTGCGCGCGCTGTGGGCTGGCTGGCTGCGGGACGTGGCCACGCTGTTCCCGCAGTTGCAGGACCATACCCTGCGCGCGAGCTGGAAGACCCAGCTGCGCGCCCCGCTGCAGAGCATTTTTGCGGGCGCGGCCTTCAAGCCCATCCTGGACGAGGCCACCGCCATCCACAAGCGCGTGCTCAAGGGCCGCGTGTGGGTCGCCCTGCACATGCACGCGGGCGACGGCAATGTGCACACGAACATCCCCGTCAACAGCGACGACTATGAAATGCTGCAGACCGCGCACGAGGCGGTGGAGCGCATCATGGTGCTGGCGCGCAGCCTGGACGGCGTAATTTCGGGCGAACACGGCATTGGCATCACCAAGCTGGAGTTCCTCACCGACGACGAACTGCGCCCGTTTGCGCAGTACAAGCAGAAGGTGGACCCGGAAGGCCGCTTCAACAAGGGCAAGTTGCTCCGAAATCAGGAGCTGAAAAGCTATGATGGACGGGCGGTGGAGGCCAATTTTTCTTCAAGTTCTGGCGTGATGCACGCCGACCTGACCAACGCCTACACGCCGAGCTTCGGCCTGATGGGACACGAGTCGCTGATCATGCAGCAGAGCGACATCGGCGCGATTGCCGACAGCGTGAAGGACTGCCTGCGCTGCGGCAAGTGCAAGCCCGTGTGCTCTACCCACGTGCCGCGCGCCAACCTGCTGTACAGCCCGCGCAACAAGATCCTGGCGACCTCGCTGCTGGTCGAGGCCTTCCTGTACGAAGAGCAGACGCGCCGTGGCGTGAGCATCAAGCACTGGCAGGAGTTCGAGGACGTGGCCGACCACTGCACGGTGTGCCACAAGTGCGAAAGCCCCTGCCCGGTGAAGATCGACTTCGGCGACGTCACCATGAACATGCGCAACCTGCTGCGCAAGATGGGTAAGAAGAGCTTCCGCCCCGGCAACGCGCTGGCGATGACCATGCTCAACGCCACCAACCCGGACACCATCAAGCTGCTGCGCAGCGCCATGGTGGGCGTGGGCTTCAAGGCCCAGCGCATGGCGGTGGACCTGCTGCGCAAGGTGGCCCGCAAGCAGACGGCCAAGCCGCCTGCCACGGTGGGCACGGCCCCGGTCAAGGAGCAGGTGATCCACTTCATCAACAAGAAGCTGCCCGGCGGCCTGCCCAAGAAGACGGCTCGCGCACTGCTGGACATCGAGAACAAGGACTACGTGCCCATCATCCGCAACCCGGCCACCACCACGGCCGAGACGGAGGCGGTGTTCTACTTTCCGGGCTGTGGTTCGGAGCGCCTGTTCAGCCAGGTCGGTCTGGCGACCCAGGCCATGCTCTGGCACGCAGGCGTGCAGACGGTGCTGCCGCCGGGCTACCTGTGCTGCGGCTACCCCCAGCGCGGCTCGGGCCAGTTCGACAAGGCCGAGAAGATGATCACGGACAACCGCGTGCTCTTCCACCGCGTGGCCAACACGCTCAACTACCTGGACATCAAGACCGTGGTGGTGAGCTGCGGCACCTGCTACGACCAGCTGCAGGGCTACGAGTTCGGCAAGATCTTCCCCGGCAGCCGCATCATCGACATCCACGAGTATTTGCTCGAAAAGGGCATCCAGCTCCAGGGCAAGGGCGCCTACCTGTACCACGAGCCCTGCCACAACCCCATGAAGCAGCAGGACTCGATGAAGACCGTGAAGGCGCTGGTGGGCGAGCAGGTGCTCAAGAGCGAGCGCTGCTGTGGCGAGTCGGGCACGCTGGGTGTGACCCGGCCGGATGTGTCCACGCAGGTGCGCTTCCGCAAGGAAGAAGAGATCCGCAAGGGCGAAGCCAAGCTGCGCGAGAGTGGCGCCGTGGCCGCCCAGGACAACGTGAAGATCCTCACCAGCTGCCCCAGCTGCCTGCAGGGCCTGAATCGCTACCAGGATGACCTGCAAAACGGCTTGCTCGAAGCAGACTACATCGTGGTCGAGATGGCGCGCGAGATTCTGGGCGAGAACTGGATGCCCGAGTATGTCGAGCGTGCCAATGGCGGCGGCATCGAGCGGGTCTTGGTCTGATGGCGGAAATGGCGTGCCCCCTGTGCGCGGAAGACGGCGGTGCGCTCGTCTGGCGCGGTGAGCACCTGCGCGTGATCCGTGCCCAGGAGGCGGGCTTTCCGGCCTTCTACCGTGTGGTGTGGAACGCGCATGTGGCTGAGTTCTCCGATCTGTCGGCCGCCGAGCGCGCGCACTGCATGGAGGCGGTGGCGCTGGTGGAGCAGGCCCTGCGCGAGCACCTGGCTCCCACCAAGGTCAACCTTGCCGCGTTGGGCAACGTGGTGCCCCACCTGCACTGGCATGTGACTGCCCGGTTCGGTTGGGACAGCCATTTTCCATCGCCCGTGTGGGCACCCGCCCAGCGGCCCAGCCCGGCCGCGCAGGAGGACGCCGTGCGAGCGTTGCTGCCCGCGCTGGAGGCGGCCCTGCAGCCCCGGCTGGCGGCGCTACCGCTGCCTTGATCACGCCCCTGGCTGCACAGCACCCGGCCGGCGGCGGGTGCTGCAGCGGGGCCCCGGCACAATCCACAACACAGTTTTCTCTAATCAGGAGAGTCCCATGGCAGGTTTGAAAGCAGGCGCGCCCACGCCGCAGGCACTCACGGTGCACGAGACCTCGCGGGTGCTGGAGGTCGGGTTTTCCGACGGCGCTACCTTCCGCATTCCGTTCGAATTGATGCGCGTGTATTCGCCTTCGGCCGAGGTGCAGGGCCACGGCCCAGGGCAAGAGGTGTTGCAGACCGGCAAGCGCGATGTGGCGCTGGTGAACCTGGAGCCCGTGGGCAACTACGCAGTCAAGCCCACGTTTTCTGACGGACATGACAGCGGCATCTTCAGCTGGGACTACCTCTATGAACTGGGGCAGAAACAGGAGGCCCTGTGGGCCGAGTACACCGCGCGCCTGGCGGCCGCCGGTGTGGACCGTGACGCACCCATGGCGCCCAAAGGTGGTGCAGGCGGCCATGCCTGCAGCAGCCACTGAGCGTTGCCACCGAAGCCCTTATTGACCGGTGTGCTATTGAAAGAAGAGCTGCTAAGTCAATGTGGATGCGCGGTAGCGGCTATTTTTCTTTGAATGGCGTTGTCCAAATTGCGACACAAGCCCCATTTCAGTGCGGGGTTGTCGCTGTACCTCTGGCGCTTGCGCGCCTAGCATGAAACTTATGAGCACGACCCACTTTGGTTTTCAGTCGGTGGACGAGCAGGACAAGGCGCGCCACGTGCGCGGCGTGTTCGACTCGGTGGCCTCCAAATACGACGTGATGAACGATCTCATGTCGGCGGGGCTGCACCGTGCCTGGAAGGCCTACACCGTGATGGTGGCGAACCTGCGCGAAGGCAGCCAGGTGCTGGACATCGCGGGTGGCACGGGCGACTTGTCGCTGGCCTTTGCCAAGAAGGTGGGCGCCACGGGCCGGGTGGTGCACACCGACATCAACGAAGCCATGCTGCGCGTGGGCCGCGACCGCCTGATCAACGCGGGTGTGGTGCTGCCTACCCTGGTGTGCGATGCCGAGAAGCTGCCGTTCCCCGACGCGCATTTCGACGTGGTGAGCGTGGCGTTTGGCCTGCGCAACATGACGCACAAGGACCAGGCGATTGCCGAGATGTGCCGCGTGCTCAAGCCGGGCGGCAAGCTGCTGGTGCTGGAGTTCTCGAAAGTGGCCAAGCCGCTGGAGAAAGCCTACGACTGGTATTCGTTCAAGGTGTTGCCCCGGCTGGGCAAGCTGGTGGCGGGCGACGATTCCAGCTACCGCTACCTGGCCGAATCGATCCGCATGCACCCGGGGCAGGAAGAACTCAAAAGCCTCATGCAAAAAAATGGCTTTGGGCATGTGGACTATCACAACATGACGGGGGGCATTGTGGCCCTGCATGTTGGAATCAAGTGCTGAGCATGTTGCTCGGTGATTAACGGAGACGGAGAAGTCATGATGAAACTGTGGTCTGTGGTGTTGGTCGCGATGCTGGCGTTGGCACACGCAGATGCCGACGCCCGGCGGCTGGGTGGTGGTAAATCGACGGGCAAGCAGTCGAGCAATGTGACGCAGCGCGAGTCGGCAACGCCGCCTGCCACACCGGGTGCCCCTGCCCAGAACGTCAACAGTGCCGCAGCAGCCAAGCCGGCAGCTGCACCCGCAGCTACCCCTGCGGCACCGGCGAAGAAGCCTTGGGGCGCCATGCTGGGTGGTCTGGCAGCAGGCCTCGGGTTGGCATGGCTGGCCAGCTCGCTGGGTCTGGGCGCGGGTTTCGCCAACATCCTGATGATTGTGCTGCTGGCTGTGGCCGCCTTCGTGGTCTTCAAGCTGGTGATGCGCGCGCGCAGCGGTGCGGGCAATGGCGGTGGCGCAGCGGCTGGCGGATCACCGTTTGCCTTCCAGGGCGCCGGCGCGGGTGCCGGGGCAGCAACGCCTGCGGCGGCGCAAGTGCCCCCCCAGTACAGCCCGAACAACGTGGGCAACGACGCTTCGGCACGCCCCTGGGAGCGCAACAGCATGGCCTTTGATGCCTCTCGCGCTGCGCAGGCTGGTGGCGCGGGTGCGGGTGTGGTCATTGGTTCGGGCCTGTCGGGCGCGCAGAATTGGGGCGTTCCGGCCGATTTCGACACCGAAGGTTTCCTGTCGGCGGCCAAGCGCAACTTTGTCACGCTGCAGGCTGCGTGGGACCGCTCGGACATCGGCACCCTGCGCTCCATGATGACGGACGGCATGCTGGACGAAATCCGCACGCAGCTGACCGAGCGTGAAGCCCACCGGGGTGCCCAGCCCAACCACACGGACGTGGTCATGATCGAAGCTCAGCTGCTGGGCATTGAGGACCTGGGCGACGGCTACATGGCCAGCGTCGAGTTCTCCGGCATGATCCGCGAGGAACCCTCGGCAGGCCCGAGCCCGTTCCGCGAGGTGTGGAACATGACCAAGCCCAAGGCGGGCGGCAGCGGCTGGCTGGTGGCTGGCGTGCAGGCTCTGCAGTAATGTGGCAAGCCCCGGTGCAAGGGGCTTTCCAGTTCAGGGAATAATCGGGGACTATGGCAACACCACAGTCCCCTTTCTCTTTTCTGGACGGCCTTTTCGAGCGCATGGCCGCCGGTCCGCAACCCCCGCAATGGCTTGTGCATGAGGTGCAGCAGCGTCTGGTGCTGTTCCTCAACCATGTGCTGATGCAGGAAAGGGAAGCCATGGACCGCCTGGTGCGGCAGAAAGGCCGCGTTGCCCGCGTGCAGTGGCGGGTGTATTCGCTGGCGCTGGTCATCACGCCTGCGGGCCTGTTCAACCTGGCGCCCGAGTCGGCGGTTCCTGATTTGCAGCTGCACGTCACCGAAACCTCCCCCTTCACCCTGGCACAGGGCGCATTGCGCGGCGACAAACCCGCCATCCGCATCGAAGGCGATGTGCAGCTGGCGGCCGAGATCAACTGGCTGGTGGACCATGTGCGCTGGGACGTCGAGGAAGACCTGGCCCGCGTGATCGGTGATGCGCCCGCCCACACCGTGGCCCAGGTAGCGAGCCGTGGCGCTCAGGCCCTTCGCCAGTTTGTGGGGGCGCGCATGGCCGCAGGCGCTGCGGCATCGGCCCCATCCGCTCCGCTGGCTCCGGCCGCTTACCCATCGCCGCAGGCTGGCGCCGACCGGGCCGACGCATGAAGCGGTTTTTGCGGGGGGTGGCCATCCTCTGGGTGGTTTTCCGGTACGGCCTGGATGGCCTGGTGCTCGACAGTTTCCAGAAGCCCTGGTTGCGGATGATTTCCCGCGTGGTGTCGATCGGGCGCAATCTGGACGCCCCGCGGGGCCAGCGCCTGCGCGAGGCTCTGGAGCGTCTGGGGCCCATCTTTGTGAAGTTCGGCCAGGTGCTGTCCACCCGGCGCGACCTGCTGCCCCCTGACATCGCCGACGAGCTGGCCCGCCTGCAGGACCGCGTCCCGCCGTTTGACCCCGATGTGGCCATGGCCACCATCGAGCGCGCCTTCCGCAGGCCGGTGGACGAGGTGTTCACCTCGTTCGACCGCACGCCTGTGGCCAGTGCCTCCATCGCCCAGGTGCATTTCGCCACGCTGCGCGACCGCCAGGGGGTGGAGCGCGAGGTGGCGGTTAAGGTGCTGCGCCCCGGCATGCTGCCCGTGATCGAGAAGGACCTCAGCCTGATGCGCATGATGGCGGGCTGGGTGGAAAACCTGTCGGCCGACGGCAAGCGCCTCAAGCCCCGCGAGGTGGTGGCCGAGTTCGACAACTACCTGCACGACGAGCTGGACCTGGTGCGCGAGGCCGCCAACGCTGCGCAGCTGCGCCGCAACATGCAGGGGCTGGACCTGGTGCTGATCCCCGAGATCTTCTGGGACTTCTGCCACGCCGAGGTGATGGTGATGCAGCGCATGAACGGCGTGCCCATCAGCCAGATCGACCGCCTGCGCGAAGCGGGCGTGGACATCCCCAAGCTGGCGCGCGACGGCGTGACCATCTTCTTCACCCAGGTGTTCCGCGATGGGTTCTTCCATGCGGACATGCACCCCGGCAACATCCAGGTTAGCCTGGACCCTGCCACCTTTGGGCGCTACATCTCGCTGGACTTTGGCATCGTGGGCACGCTCACGGAAGTGGACAAGGAGTACCTGGCGCAGAACTTCGTGGCCTTCTTCCGGCGCGACTACAAGCGCGTGGCCGAGTTGCACATCGAAAGCGGCTGGGTGCCGCCAGAGACGCGGGTGAACGACCTCGAATCGGCCATCCGCGCGGTGTGCGAGCCGTACTTCGACCGCCCGCTCAAGGAAATTTCGCTGGGCATGGTGCTGATGCGCCTGTTCCAAACGTCGCGCCGCTTTCATGTCGAGATCCAGCCCCAGCTGGTGCTGCTGCAAAAAACCCTGCTCAACATCGAAGGCCTGGGCCGCGAACTGGACCCGGAGCTGGACCTGTGGAGCACCGCCAAGCCCTTCCTCGAAAAATGGATGCTGGAGCAGATGGGCCCGCAGCGCCTGTGGCGCGAGCTGCGCTCCGAGGCGCCGCACTACGCCAAGCTGATCCCCGAACTGCCGCGCCTGGTCTATGACGCACTGCGGCAGCGCCCGGCGGACCAGCAGCAGGTGCTGCGCGAGCTGCTGGATGCGCAAAAGCGCACCAACCGGCTGCTGCAGTCCATCATTTATGGCGGGGTCGGGTTTGTGCTGGGCCTGCTGGCCATGCAGCTTTTCATGCGGATACGGGTCTTCTAAGAGCCTGTTTACGATCTTGCGGGGGACCCCTGGGAGATCGTAAACAGGCTCTACGGCACAAAAGTTGCCTTCATAATCCGCAGCAACTTTTGTTACGAATTTGGAGAAGGGGCCAGAACCCCTCGGTCTTCCCGGTACAGCCGCGCGGCCGCACGATGTGCTCGCTGCGTGTCCTGTTTATTTCGCAACCCCCTTGGAGCTTCGGAGCGGCACCATGCTGTTGTCTTTCATCGTTCTGTATCTGCTGATTTCGATTGGTGTGGGCCTGTATGCCGCGACCCGCGTGCACAACACGGCCGACTATGCGGTGGCAGGGCGCAGCCTGCCCCTGGCGGTGGTGATCGCCACCACGTTTGCGACCTGGTTTGGATCGGAAACCGTGCTGGGGGTCTCGGCCCGCTTTGTGAGCGGAAACCTGGGGGCGGTGGTCGAGGATCCCTTCGGCGCATCCATGTGTCTGGTGCTGGTGGGTTTCTTTTTTGCATACAAGCTCTACCAGAAAAACCTGATCACGCTGGGCGATTACTATCGCCAGCGCTACGGGCGGGTGATCGAGGTGGCCTGCTCGGCCATCATCATGTTCAGCTACCTGGGCTGGGTGGCGGCGCAGATCACCGCCCTGGGCTTGGTTTTCAACCTGCTCACGCAGGGGGCCGTGTCGGTCACCATGGGCATGGTCATCGGCACGTTGGTGGTGCTGATTTACACGCTGTATGGCGGCATGTGGTCTGTGGCCATGACGGACTTTGTGCAGATGATCGTGATTGGCGTGGGGCTGCTGGCCATTGCCTGGTTTGCTGCCGACCTGGCCGGTGGCGCGGGCAAGGTGGTGGAGTACGCCGCCCGCGAAGGCAAGTTCCAGTTCTTTCCGAGCGGGGGGCTCAAGGAGTGGACCTTCTTCATTGCCGCCGCCATCACCATGATGCTGGGCTCCATACCGCAGCAGGACGTGTTCCAGCGTGTGATGTCCTCCAACAGCGCCGAAACCGCACGCAAAGGCCCCGTGATTGGCGGCGTGCTGTACCTGCTGTTTGCGTTCATTCCCATGTTTGTGGTGACGGCCGCGGTGCTGGTGATGCCCGAAACAGCGCAGACGCTGCTCAATGAAGATCCGCAGAAGGTGCTGCCTACCCTGGTTATGGAGCGCATGCCCATCATGCTGCAGGTGGCCTTTTTTGGCGCATTGCTGTCGGCCATCATGTCCACGGCGTCGGCCACCCTGCTGGCGCCCTCGACCACGTTTGTCGAGAACATCCTGCACAACCTGCGCCCCGGCATGACCGACCAGCAGACCCTCAAGGCCATGCGTATCTCGGTGCTGGTGTTTACGGCCTGTGTGTTGACCTATGCCATCACCATGCAGGGCACCTCGATCTATGAGCTGGTGTCCGGTGCCTACCAGGTGCCTTTGGTGGGCGCCTTTGTGCCGCTGGTTTTTGGCCTGTACTGGAAGCGTGCGACGACCCAGGGGGCGCTGCTTGCGGTGGCGATGGGCCTGGGGGTGTGGCTGCTGTTTGTGGCCAGTCCCATGCTGTCGGAGGCGTTCCCGCAGCAACTGGCCGGTGTGCTGGCCGCGCTGGTGGGGATGGTGGGGGGCTCTCTGGCGCCACAGTGGATCGAGGACCACAAGGGCCACGTCACCCACTACGAAGGCAGCGCCCGCTGAATGCCCCGCCCCTGTGCCCGGGGCATGGGGGTTGAGGGGTGGGCATGCCGCCTATAATTGAGGGTTTTGCACTTTCCCTCAACACACTGACATGCCTATTTACGCCTACAAATGCGGCTCCTGCGGCCATGCCAAGGATGTGCTGCAAAAAATCTCTGACGCGCCCCTCACGGTATGCCCCGCCTGCGGCGCCGAGGCCTTCTCCAAGCAGGTCACGGCGGCAGGCTTTCAGCTCAAGGGCTCGGGCTGGTACGTGACCGATTTCCGGGGTGGCAACGGGGGCAACTCTGCGCCTGCCACAGAAGCCAAGTCGGCGAGCACCTCCGAGACGGCTGCATCCGCCAGCACCAGCGATGCTCCTAAAAAGGAAGCTGCCAGCCCAAGCGCATCAGGCGCCAGTGGCAGTCCTGCATCATCCGTTTCGTCGAGCTAAGGACCGGCATGGCTGCCCTGCGCAAATGGCTGTTGACGGGTCTTCTGGTCATCGTTCCTGGTGTCATCACGGCATGGGTGCTCAACTGGATTGTGAGCACGCTCGACCAGACCCTGCAGATCCTGCCCGTCGCATGGCATCCCGACAAGTTGCTGGGTGTGCATGTGCCTGGCTTTGGTGTGGTGCTCACCCTGCTGATCCTGCTGGTGGTGGGCGCCATCGCCAGCAACTTTGCAGGCCGCAAGCTGGTGCAGTGGGGCGATGCCCTGGTGCATCGCATCCCGGTGGTGCGCTCCATCTACTCCAGCGTCAAGCAGGTGTCTGACACGCTGTTCTCCGAAAGCGGCAACGCTTTTCGCACGGCAGTTCTGGTGCAGTGGCCCCGTGAGGGCGTCTGGACGGTGGCCTTTGTCACCGGCGCCCCCAATGGCGAAGTGGCCGCCTACCTTCGTGACGAATTCGTGAGTGTGTACGTACCCACGACACCCAACCCCACGGGGGGGTACTTCGTGATGGTGCGCAAGAGCGACTGCGTCGAGTTGGAGATGAGCGTGGACGCCGCCCTCAAATACATTGTTTCGATGGGCGTGGTCGCTCCTGCAGACCCCACGCTCGTTTCCCCCAGTAAGTGAATCCCTTTTAACGCGCCCCTCGGGCGCCGGAAGTTTCTGCCATGGCCATGCGTTCCCACTATTGCGGTCTTGTGACCGAAGCCCTGATGGGCCAAACCGTCACCCTCTGCGGTTGGGTGAACCGTCGCCGCGACCACGGCCAACTGATTTTTGTCGACCTGCGCGACCGCGAAGGTATCGTGCAGGTGGTGTGCGACCCCGACCTGCTCGGCGAGCAGTTCAAGCGCGCCGAAGGCATGCGCAATGAGTTCTGCATCCAGGTGAAGGGAGAGGTCAAGGCCCGTACGCCTGGGACCCTCAACGAGAAGATTTCGAGCGGCAAGGTCGAAGTATTTGCCAAGGAGCTGGAAGTCCTCAACCCGTCCGTCACGCCGCCGTTCCAGATGGACGACGAGAACCTGTCGGAAACCACACGCCTCACCCACCGTGTGATGGACCTGCGCCGCCCTCACATGCAGCGCAACATGATGCTGCGCTACAAGACTGCCATCCAGGTGCGCAACTTCCTGGACAAGGAAGGCTTCATCGACATCGAAACCCCCATGCTGGGCAAGAGTACGCCCGAAGGCGCGCGCGACTACCTCGTGCCCAGCCGCGTGCACGACGGCCAGTTCTTCGCGCTGCCCCAGTCGCCCCAGCTCTACAAGCAGATGCTGATGGTGGCCGGCTATGACCGCTACTACCAGATCACCAAGTGCTTCCGTGACGAAGACCTGCGCGCTGACCGCCAGCCCGAGTTCACCCAGATCGACTGTGAAACCTCGTTCCTGAACGAGGAAGAGATCCGCGCCATCTTCCAGCGCATGATCACCGAGGTGTTCCAGACCCAGCTGGGAGTGGACCTGGGCGAATTCCCCATCATGACCTACCAGGAGGCGGCCTTCCGCTTCGGCTCCGACAAGCCCGACCTGCGCGTGAAGCTCGAATTCACTGAGCTGACCGAGGTGATGAAGGACGTGGAGTTCAAGGTGTTCTCCGGCGCTGCCAACATGAAGGGCGGCCGCGTGGTGGCGCTGCGCGTGCCCGGGGGCTCGGCCGAGAGCGGCGGCATCAGCCGCGGCGAGATCGACGCCTACACCGAGTTCGTGAAGATATACGGCGCCAAGGGCCTGGCCTACATCCGCATCAACGACCTCTCCAAGGGCCGCGATGGCCTGCAGTCGCCCATTGTCAAGAACATCCATGATGCAGCGCTGGCCGAGATCCTCAAGCGCTCGGGCGCGCAGAACGGCGACCTGATCTTCTTCGGTGCCGACAAGGAAAAGATTGTCAACGACGCCATCGGCGCGCTGCGTCTAAAGATCGGCCACAGCGAATTCGGCAAGAAGGGCGGCCTGTTCGAAGACCGCTGGGCGCCGCTGTGGGTGGTGGACTTCCCCATGTTCGAGCATGACGAAGAAAACGACCGCTGGGCCGCAGTGCACCACCCCTTCACGTCGCCGAAGGATGGCCACGAAGACCTGATGGACACGGACCCGGGCAAGTGCATCGCCAAGGCCTACGACATGGTGCTCAACGGCTGGGAATTGGGTGGTGGCTCTGTGCGTATCCACCGCGCCGATGTGCAAAAGAAGGTGTTCGATGCACTCAAGATCACGCCGGAAGACGCACAGGCCAAGTTCGGCTACCTGCTGGACGCGCTGCAATACGGCGCTCCTCCTCACGGTGGCCTGGCCTTCGGTCTGGACCGCCTGATCACGCTGATGACGGGTGCAGAGTCGATCCGCGACGTGATCGCCTTCCCCAAGACCCAGCGCGCGCAGGACCTGCTGACCCAGGCGCCTTCGCCCGTGGACGAAAAGCAGCTGCGCGAGCTGCACATCCGTCTGCGCAACCCGGACGCCATCAAGGCCGCCTGATCCGGGGCGTTTTTCGGATCTGTCGATCATTGCAGATGCGCTCCTGGGGCATCGCATCACAAAGCGGCACGGGCCTGGCGCCCGCGCCGCTTTTTTATTGGCCAGCCTTCGCTGGCGCTCAAAGGAAGTTCTCCATGCGTTCCCATGCGTTGCGGGCGGTTGCCGCCGCTCTGGTGCTGCTGGCCCTGGCGGGCTGCGGTGAGAAGAAAACCGAACTGGGGCAGGGCGGCTCGGTGGTCACCGGCTCGGCGGGCCCCCAGGGTGCGCAGAACGCTGCCAAGGAACTGGTGCGCTGCGAAGCCCCGGTGGCCACACTGGCGCTGGCCGAGAACCCGAACGGCTACACCATGGGCTCGGGCTACCAGCTGCCGTCCTCGCCCGTGCCCCTGGTCAAGCTGCTGGCCCAGCAAAGTGGGTGCTTCCGCGTGGTGGACCGTGCGGCGGGCCTGCGCGGCACCATCCAGGAGCAGGATCTCAAGGACTCCGGCATCCTGCGCAAAAACAACTCCACGGTGACCAAGGGCAAGGGCTATGAGGCGCAGTACACGCTCACGCCCAGCCTCACCTTCAGCGAGCAGGACGCCGGGCGGGGGCTCGCTGGCGTGATCGCCATGATCCCGGTGCTGCGCGACATCGCCGGTCTGGCCGGGCTGGTGGAGCAGGTCAAGTTCAAGGAGGCGCAGACGGCGCTGCTGCTGTCCGACAACGAAACCACCGAACAGGTGGCGGCCGCGACCGGCTCTGCCCGCACGACCGACCTGGGAGTGGGCGGCCTGGTGTTCGGCAAGCTGGGCGGCGCGGCGGGTGCGGGCTGGAGCAACACCAACGAAGGCAAGGTGATCGCGGCCGCCTTCCTGGACGCGCACAACCAGCTGGTGGTGCAGGTGCGTGCCCTGCAGGCCAAGGAGCTGCCGCCCCCGGTGGCCGCGAAAACCAAGCCCTGACTTGCCCAGGCGGCGATGGAACAACAGCGGCCCTTCAAGATCCCCGAGTCCGTGCTGGTGGTGATCCACACCCCGGCGCTTGACGTGTTGTTGCTGCACCGGGCCGACGGTGCAAACCACTGGCAGTCGGTCACCGGCAGTAAAGACCATCTGGATGAAGCCTGGGAGGCCACGGCTGTGCGCGAGGTGCGCGAGGAAACCGGCATCAACACCAGCGGCTGCGGCATCGTGCTCACTGATTGGTGCCTGGAGAACATCTACTACATCTGGCCGCAGTGGCGCCACCGCTATGCACCCGGCGTGGTGTTCAACCGCGAGCGGGTGTTCGGCCTGTGTGTGCCCGCCGGTACGGCGGTGGTGCTGAGCCCGCGTGAGCATGTGGCGTTCGAGTGGCTGCCCTGGCGTGAGGCAGCCGACCGCTGTTTTTCCGCTTCCAATGCCGAGGCTTGCCTCTTGTTGCCGCGCTTTGTTTGAAGCGCTGCGGCTGCGGGCTGGCCGATAGGGCCGTGACTCACTGCTGCTTTGCCAGCACCTTGACCAAATGTTCGGCAAACCCCTCGGCGGCTGGTGAGGTGGCGCGCTGGGTAGGGCTGTAAAGGCACACATAGCGCATGGCTTCGGGCGCAAGAATGCGCCTTCGCACCAGGCCCAGGGGCTTGGCCAGCGCGCCCACATAGTCGGGGGCCAGTGTGGCCGTCACGTCGGCCGCCGCCAGGCCCAGCGCGGTGGAGATGTTGTCCACGATCTCCACCGGTGTCACGCGCTGCTCGCTGGGCAGGCCGGTGTGCATCTGGGCCACGCTGCGTTCGTGGTCGCGCCCGGCGGCCACCAGCGGGTGGGCGTGCAGCTGGGCCCAGGTCACGCTGCGCTGGCGCGCCAGCGGGTGGGTGGGGGCGCACCACAGCACCCAGGGGCTCTGGAACAAGGGGGTGCGTGCGATGTCTTCGCCGCAGGCGCGGTCCGGCCCGAGTGCCAGGTCGGCGTCGCCGCTGGCCACGGCGTCCACCAGTTTCTCCACCGGCGCATCGCGGATGTGGATGCGCACCTTGGGCCGCGTCTGTTGGTAGGCCTTGATGGCGCGGGGCAGGATCACGCTGGCCACCACCAGGGGGGCCGCAATGCGCACCACCCCGGCCGCACGGTTGCGTACATCGCTCGCGGCCGTCTGCGCCATGCGCAGGTGCTTGAGCACCGATTCGGCCGATGCGAGGAACTCGCGCCCCGCGCTGGTGATGCCCACTCGGCGCGTGCTGCGCTCGAACAGCTTGAAGTCCAGCACATCCTCCAGCTCGCCCACCAGCTGGCTCACCGCCGACGGCGTGAGCGCCAGCCGGTCGGCGGCGGCCGTAAAGCTGCGCATCTCGGCCACGGTGACGAAGGCTTCGAGCTGGCGCAGCGTGAAATGGGGCAGGGACATGGGGGGAGATCGCGGTGGCGCCATTCATTAGATCATCTTCACAATCCGTAAGAAAGCATTGATTGTGGTCAGGCAAGGGGCTACAGATACTCCGCGACGACAGGGGGCAGGCAATTCGACCCCTTTGCTTTGTTGTCTGACCGGAGAACCCCGTGAGCACCGAGACCCTGAACGTCGCCGGCATTGCCGTATCGCCCCACCACTACATCGACGGCCAGCGCGTGGCGTCCGATATGCGCTTCGATCTGCACTCGCCCATCGACCAGGCGCTGCTGGGCCGCATCAGCGAGGGCTCGCCCGCGCATGTAGACGCGGCCGTGACTGCGGCGGCGCGCGCCTTCCCGGCCTGGAGCGCGCTCACAGCCGCCGAGCGCAAGCCTTACCTGGACCGCTTTGCCGCCGAGATCGGAAAGCGCGCCGAGGCCTTCTGCACGCTCGAATCCAACGACGCGGGCGTGCTGCTCTCGCGCATGAAGCACGGCGTGGTGCCGCGCGCCATGCTCAACATCACCTGGTTCGCCGAGCATGCGCTGACCCTGCAGGACCGCCCCATCGAGACCGAGCAGGCCACCCACCTCGTGCGCCACGACCCTGCCGGCGTGGTGGCCATCATCACGCCCTGGAACGCGCCGCTGATGCTGGCCACCTGGAAGCTCGGCCCGGCCCTGGCCGCGGGCAACTGCGTCATCGTCAAGCCGCCGGAATGGGCGCCGCTCACCAGCAGCCTGCTGGCCGATTGCGCGCACGCGGCCGGTCTGCCGCCCGGGGTGTTCAACATCGTGCAGGGCGCGGGCGCCAGCACCGGTGCGCGTCTGGTCAGCGACCCGCGCCTGGCGCGCATCTCGTTCACCGGCTCGGTGCCCACAGCCAAGTGGATCGCCCAGTCGGCCGGCGCCAACCTCGTGCCCTGCAGCCTGGAGCTCGGCGGCAAGTCGGCCTTCATCGTGCTGGAGGATGCGGACATCGACAACGCCGCCGCCACCGGCGCGCTGATGTACCGCAATGCCGGCCAGGTGTGCCTGGCGGGCACGCGCTTCCTGGTGCACCGCAAGGTGCACGATGCCTTCGTGGCGGCGCTGCGTGGCTACGTCGAGAAACTCACCGTGGGCGACCCGCGCGAGGAGGCGACCGAGGTCGGCCCCATCATCCACCCGCGCCAGGTCGAGCGCGTGCACGGCTTCGTGCAGCGCGCCGTGGCCGATGGCGCCACGCTGCTCTGGGGCGGGGCGCACCACCCCTTCGGCGCGCAGTACTACCAGCCCACGCTGCTCACCGATGTGCGCCAGGACAGCGAGATCGTGCAGAACGAGGTCTTCGGTCCCGTGCTCACGCTGCAGGCCTTCGACAGCGATGAGGAGGCCATTGCCCTGGCCAATGGCACGGACTACGGCCTGGGCGGCGTGTGCTACGGCGCCACGGAACACGCCAGCGCCGTGGCGCAGCAGGTACGCACCGGTTTCATCTGGGTCAACAGCTTCGGCATCCGCGACCTGGCCGCGCCCTTTGGCGGCATCAAGCGCAGCGGCGTGGGCCGCGAGGGCGGGGACTGGAGCTTCGAGTTCTTCTGCGACATCAAGGATGTCGTGGTGCCCAAGAAGCCCTTCCGCGCGAGTTTCAGCCACCGCTAAACCATATCTACAGGAGACCTACACCATGGGAAGCATCGTTGGCGCCGCCATCGTCTCGCACCACCCCGGCCTGATGCAGTGCGAGGAGTTCCGCGTGCTGCAGGGCGCGGGGGCCGACTCGGACCTCATCCCCGGCTATGCGCGCCTGCGCGAGCGCATCGAGAAAGCCCGGCCCGACGTGGTCATCATCTTCGACTCGCACTGGTTCACCACGGGCTACCACCTGGTGGACGGCGCGCCGCGCTACCAGGGCATGTTCATCTCCGACGAGATGCCCTGGTATCTGCACGGCGTGCCCTACGACTACCGCGGCCACCCGGACCTGGCCCTGGCCATCGAGGCCGTGTCGCGTGAGCAGAAGGGCTACAACCGGGTCATCAACCACCCCGACCTGGGCAAGCAGTACGCCACCATCAACCTGGTCAAGCAACTGCGCCTGGAGCGCAGCGACACGCCCGTGGTCACCGTGAGCTCGTGCCAGAACTGCGACTGGCGCCACTTCCTGAAATCGGGCGAGGCGATTGCCGAGGCCGTGCGCCGCAGCGACCTGCGCGTGTTGCTGCTGGCCTCGGGCGCGCTCAGCCACAAGTTCAACCCCATCGACTGGAAGCCCAAGCACCCGCGCATCTTCCACGAGAGCAATGTCTCGCGCCCCGAGAACATCGTGAGCGACAAGGGCGCCATCGCGCTCATGGAGCAGGGCCGGCACGACATGGTGCTGGACCGCTGGCAGGACGAGTACCGCAAGATGCCCTGGGAGGCCTTCGGCGCCCACTACCTGCAGATGCTGGGCGCCATGGGCGGGGCCAACTGCCGGGCGCGGGGCGTGGCCCTGTCGGAGTACGAGAACGCACGCGGCACGGGCAATGTGCACATGTGGTTCGATGGTGGATCGAGCGAAGCAACGGCAAAGGTGGCGGCATGAACTTCGAATTCCCGATCACCGAACTGCCCGCCGTGATGCGCGGCCCGCGCGTCGAGCGCCGCCGTGTGCTGGCGGGCGGCAGCGCCTGCTGGGGCACCATCGTGGAAGAGGGGGCGCAGCGGGGCCTGTTGCGCCTGGACGATGGCCGCGTGATCGATCCGGCGTGCGTGCAGCACCTGCCGCCCGTTTCGCCCAGCAAGGTCATCGCCGTGCACATCTCGTACAGCTCGCGCAGTTTTGAGACGCGCAATCAGCCCAAGCCCACCGAGACACCGACCTACTTCACCAAGCCGCCGACCTCGGTCAACGGCCATGGCTGCGAGATCCACAAGCCCGCCGACAGCCAGTACCTGAACTACGAGGGCGAGTACGCCGTGGTCATCGGCAAGACCTGCCGCAACGTGCTGCCCGACGAGGCCTGGGACTACATCGAGGGCTTCTGCCCTGCGCTCGACATGGGCCTGCAGAACTACCGCGACACCGACCAGGGCAGCATGCTGCGCGTGAAGGGAGCGGACACGCTGCTGCCCATCGGCCCGGGCATCGTGCGCGGCGTGAGCCTGTTCGAGCAGACGCTGCGCACCTACCGCAACGGCCTGGTGGTGCAGGAGGCGCACATCGGCGACGAGACCATCTGGGGCCCGCACTACGTGGTGGCCGACATCGCGCGCCACATCACGCTGGTGCCTGGCGA
>OGCL01000178.1_pt1 | contig 73117 bp, 51 predicted proteins | sample 1570041 | NCBI WGS metagenome assembly OGCL01 (sample SAMN06266162, study PRJEB24511) | hot springs metagenome | isolation source: Hot spring water | place: South Africa: Limpopo | collected 2015-06-22
GATGCGGATTTGCTGATCGCAGCCGACTGCGTTCCATTTGCTTATCCTGACTTCCATAAAGACTTCCTTAAAGGAAAGGCTTTGGTCGTGGGATGCCCAAAACTGGATGATATCCAGTTTTACAGGGAGAAATTAATCGCCATCTTCAAGGCAAATACTATTAAAAGTGGGACCATCCTGTTTATGGAAGTTCCCTGTTGCTTTGGTCTGGTCAAAGTGACCGAAGATGCCATCAAGGCTTCAGGGAAGCCCATTCCTATTAAGAAGGTGAAAATCGGAATCCAGGGAGAGGTTAAATACGATGAAGAAACGGGGGCTTTTAATCAGCCACCCAACTTCGCGCACCCCCATTGATGAAATAACTTGAGTGGAAGATAGGGGGATCGTGATTTTTCTGTCTCCCTATTACCCCATCTCCCGATCTCTCTTTCTAACCAGTCCAAAATCAATATGTCTCCGTTCCAGATCAACCCGCTCCACCCTTACTCTGACCGGATCACCGATCCTGATCCGTCTATGCGTCCTCTCTCCAATGAGACAGTACTTGTCTTCATGGTAATGATAATAATCGTCGTGAAGGCTTGTCATCCTCACCAATCCCTCCACAAAGATCTCCTTTAGCTCAACAAAGAATCCAAAGGGCTTCACATTTCCCACCACCCCGTCATATTCCTCACCGATCTTGTCCTTCATAAATCGAACGCGATACCGATCTAAAATCTCTCTTTCCGCCTCCATCGCCACCCTCTCCCTTTGGGAAAGATGGTCTGCCTTTCGGGCCAGTTCCTCTTCGGATACACCTGCTTCTTGGTCTAAAAGAGCTTTCTTCAAGAGCCTGTGGACAATCAGGTCCGGATACCTTCGGATGGGAGAAGTAAAATGGGTATAAGCCTTCGAAGCCAGACCAAAATGCCCCTGATTTTTCGACGAATATTTGGCCCACTTCATCGATCTCAGAAGGATATGGTTGATCACACGCTCTTCAGGTCTTCCCTGCGCTTCGATCAGAACCCTCTGGAGTTCTTTAGGAGACCCATCGAAATCTTTCCTCACTCTGTATCCAAGGGGAGACACAAACCTCCTGAATATTTCAATGGCCTCTGGAGATGGAGGTTCATGGATTCGATAGATTGAAGGACACCTTCTCTCTTCCATGAAACGGGCAACGGCCTCGTTGGCTGCAATCATGAACTCCTCAATGATCTGGTGGGCCAAATTTCTCTCGGAACGGATGATCTGCTCTGTTGCTCCCTGAAGATCGAGGATGACCTCAGGTTCTGGCAGATCGAAATCGAGAGTTCCCCGTTCCATCCTCTTCTGACGCATCTTTTGGGCAAGAAAAGCCATCTGTTCCAGGGATGGGACAAGAGGTTTGAACCTTTCTCGCTGCGTCTCTTCCCCATCCAGAAGAATTTGTTTGACAATCGTGTAAGTCAACCTTTCGTAACTTCGGATGACGCTTGGATAGAAACGATATCCTCTCGGCTCGCCATTGGCATCAAATTCTAACTCAACCGTTATCGTGAGTCGGTCCACTTGTGGATGGAGACAGCAGAGTTGGTTTGAAAGTTCCGGAGGAAACATCGGAATGGCCCTGTCCGGGAAATAGACGCTGGTTCCCCTGAAATAGGCTTCATCATCAAGGGCGGTTCCTTCCTTGACATAGTGGCTCACATCAGAGATGGAAACATAGAGCCTTATTCTTCCATCGGATTCTACCTGGATCGAGACGGCATCATCAAAATCCCTTGCCTTCTCCCCATCAATGGTGAAAGTGGGAATCCCTCTCAGATCAATCCGATCCCTGTATTCGCGGGGAGAGAGAACAGAAGGAAGACGCTGCGCCTCTTTCATGGCGGCTGAAGAAAATCGGTGAGGAAGGTCATATTTGTGAATGATGATCTGTGGCTCTATCTCTGGATCGGCGGAATATCCTAAGATATGGATCACGCGACCCTCTGGCCTCGCCCTCTCTGTTGGATACTGGGTGATCTCTGCGACAACGATCTGGTTGGGCCTTGCCCTTTTGGTCTCTCCCTCTGGAATGAGGATTTCCTGGAAGATTCGTTCGTCTTCTGGAATGATATAGGAATAGTTCTTCCCTCTCATAAACTTCCCGACGACCTTTCGTGTCTTTCTTTCCAGAACTCGAATGATTCGGCCTTCTTTCCCTTTCTTTCGAACCGATTCAATTCGGGCAACCACCCGATCTCCATGCATTGCTTCCTTCAGGTTTCTGGGACCGATAAATAGGTCTTCTTCCCCTTCCTTCTCCGGAATGACGAACCCATATCCGTCTGGATGGCACCTGACTCTTCCTGCAACCAGATTCATCTTAGCAAGGAGACCATAGCGATTTCCGCGTATCTTAACGACTTTCCCTTCATCTGCCAGATCCCTCAACCGTTCCCGGACCGATCTCCGTCTCTCCTTCTTTAGGCCGAAATGTTGAAGAATCTCTCTCAGAAGCAATGGCCGGTCCTCATCTTCCATGAACCGGAGAATCTCTTCAATCGTTATCGCCTGTTCGGTGTTCCCTTTCTCTTTTCTTCTCATCTTTTGCCTTTAGCTCCGATCTCCTTTGAAAAGAGGTCCTTCCGGGTATTGAGTGGGTAACCTCCCCTTAGGTTAAGGGGAGGTGGGGAGGGGTTACCTTATTTCAGGTGACCAGGATACCCCTCTCCGTCTGGGCATGATGACACCTCAATTCCCATCAATTTTGATTTAATATTGGTTCGTTATGAAGGGATTTCCTAAACCCTTAACCCCCCTTAATCCCCCCTTAATTTAAGGGGGGAATGGTATGGAAGTACAGTTTAGGGGGAAAAATACCCACACGAAAGCCAGATGAACCATTAAAATAGAACCTGTTTGTAACAGGGATGTAATAGGTTCGGTGTATTTTAAAATTCAACTGACAAAAAAGGAAGGGGGGGTATAAAGAGAAGAGTATTTACCGCAGTTATTCTGACATGGAGGTGTTCTTAAAGGTTCGTTAACGATTATGGAAAGGAGGATGTAGGCATGAAAGAAAAAACTTTTATGAGAATCGCCACACTTTTTTTATTTGTATTTGTAATGGTTTTCTCAGTCATCCCGGCTGAGGTTCAGGCTCAGAAAGAGAAGGTCGGTTGGGTTGGCCCTGTTTATAAGGAACTTTCTGACAGTTTAACCAAGGGGTTTAAAGAGTATTATAAAAGAACTTATAACAAGGATATTGAGATCACGTTCATCCGACCTGGGGGGTGGCCTGTTTGTGTGGACAAGGTCCGGGCATGGAAGGGAAAACCCGATGCGGATGTCTTTTTGGGTGCTGGCGCCCCTGCGTTCGAGGTTATGGAGAAAGAGGGTTTGATCGTTCCTTATAAACCGAAGGATTGGGACAAGATCCCTGATAAATGGGGTGGCATGAAGGTAAAGGATGAGAAATTCATGTGGACCTGCTTTTCACCTTGGATTGTGACCAATCTTTATAATGAAAGAGTCCTTAGAGCCCTCAAACTGCCGGCGCCAAAGACCTGGAAAGATCTACTCAATCCGATCTACAGAGATCTGATTGTCCAGACCTTGCCCTATGCCTCGGGGACACAACATGAGGTGATTGAGATTCATCTGCAGAGTTTTGGTGAGAAAGAGGGTTGGGCTTACAACCGTCTTCTGGCCGCCCAGTTAGCCAGGTTTTCAACAGGAAGTGTGGATACGATGAATATGGTCAATAGGGGTGAAGTTCCGATTGGAGTTGCACAGCCTCAGATGAATGCAATGAGCGCTCGCGCGGATGGTTATCCGGTGCGTGACCTGCTTCCAGATAAGACGATTCTGGTTCCCGAGGCGGTCGGTTTGCTGAAAAACGCACCCAATGAGGCCAATGGGAAGATCTTCCTCGATTGGCTTTTCAGCATAGAAGGGCAGAAATATGTATTGGAGGGCCGATACTTCCCAGCCAGGACGGACATTAAATTTTCGGTTTGGGAAAAAGAGGGCGTTGGCATGGCAAAACATGCCCGCGATGCTCTCGGGGTGGATTCCTTCTGGGATATGAAGGTGGGTTTTATCAATTACGATCTGGATCTTGCAACGAAGCGGTGGGATGAGGTCAACCGCTACTATGAGTTTGAAATTTATAGAAAATGGCGCGAATTGAAGAGCAGTCTCTTTCTCATCGAAGAGGTTGAAGGAGAAATTGAAGCGGCAAAGAAGAAAGGGTCAGATGTGAGCCGAGCCGAAGCAAAGATTAAAGAAGCCAGAAGGCTTTTTGAATTCGATGGGGCATATGCACCGGCCAGATTGGCGGCTTCGGAGGCTCGTGCCTTGCTTGTGAAATGAGGATGTTACACTTATTCCTATGAAACGAGGGCGAGCCTCTGCTCGCCCTCGCTATTTAGAGTCTGTCCATTAACTAAAGATTTTTCAAAAGGTCGTCATTCCGGCGAAGGCCGGAATCCAGTAATTTCAATCCCACCAAAGGCGGGACTGGATGCCAGATCGTGTCCGGCATGACACAAAAAGTGCATTTATAAACGGACTCAATTTACATAAGGGATAAACCATGTCTCGAGGAAACCTGCTCATCTCTGCCATCCTGTGGTTCGTTGTCGCCCTCTTTGTCATCTATCCACTCTCCTTTTTAATCATCGAAAGTTTTAAAATAGCCGGTACAGATCGTTATGGCCTACAGAATTACATTGATTTTTTTAAGGACCCTTATTATCTGAAAACCTTTGCCAACACCCTGCTTTTGGGTGTGTTGGTTTTAGCTACGACGACGATGGTCGGACTCCCGCTGGCTTATATTCTTGCGAGGTATCGCCTGAAGGGAAAAGTGATTTTTACTGCCCTCATCCTTCTGCCCATTGTGTTACCCGCCTATGCCGGAGCCTTTGCCCTGATCGTCTTTTTCGGCAAAATGGGAACGGTCAACCTCCTTCTGATGGATTGGGGACTCATCAGCAAACCGATTAATTTTGTCTTTGGACTTCATGGCCTGGTCTTCATTCAATCCCTTCATCTCCTCCCCTTTATTGTGCTCAGCCTCTCCGCCGGTTTTACGAATATTGATCCCTCCCTTGAAGAGGCAGCTGAGGTTGAGGGAGCCGGAGGATTTAAGCGGTTTTTGACGGTCACCCTGCCCCTGACCAGCCCGAATTATCTTGCCGGAGCGGTGATCGTCTTTTTATGGCCCTTCACGGATTGGCTGACTCCTTTAATCTTCGGACAGATTGATTTTCTTCCCTCCATTTCTTACATCAACATTGCCTACCATTTCACCGATATGCACCGGAAGTATATGGGCATTGTTTCCGTTGTGGTTTCATCGGTCATCTGTGTGGGCATCTTTCTGGCTTCCAAGACATGGGTGGAGAGGAAGAAATATACGGCCCTCTCAAAAGGCACCACCCTTGAAGGAAGAATTATTGAGCCCGGCTTATTGACCAAGGCCAGCTCTTATGCCTACATGTTCTTCATCGCCATCCTCGTATTGCTGATTCCAGTTGTCTTAGGCTTGTCGGCCTTTTCCCGAAGATGGGTCTTACAGCCCTTTCCATCCTACTGGACCCTCGATAATTTCAGGCTTATCTTACTTGAAACACCTGCGCTTCTGAAAAATTCATTTCTCTTCAGTGGCGTTGCTCTCATTTTTGGAGTGGCCTTCGGGCTGCCGGCCGCCTATTTGATCACACGGACCAAAGTGCCGGGGAAAGATACGCTTGACTTCGTCATCACCCTCATGCTTGCTTTTCCTGGAATTGCCGTTGGGGTGAGCTACCTCTTAGCCTTCTGGGAGGGAATTCCTTTGGCGACGCACTGGATCATCATGCCGCTGTCCCTCTTTGTGCGGCGACTTCCGTACTTTTTGCGAATGGCTCACGCCTCTTATCTGCAACTTGATGTTTCCCTCGAAGAGGCATCGGAGGTATCGGGAGCAAGCAAAATGAAGACGTTCTTCAATATTTCATTACCCTTATTGCTCAAGGGGGTGTTTGTTGGGTTGGTGATGTTCTTTATTATGGCGTTTCAGGAGATTTCGACAGCCATCTTCCTCTACCGGGGAGGATGGGAGACCTTGCCCATTGGCATCTATCTGAACTGGCACCGGGGGATGGAATTTGGGATTGCTGGAGCCATGGCTTTCCTTATGGTCGTGATCATCTTCATCCTTCTGCTGATTGTGGCCCGAATAGGCGGAGGAATTCTTGGAGCGGCATGGGGCTCATCCGGAGGGAGGTATTAGATGGCCTTCATCAAAATAGAGAATCTTTTAAAGAAATTTGGCACGATGGTGGCAGTCAACCACATCAATCTGGAAATCGAGAAAGGGGAGATGCTCACCCTGCTTGGGCCGAGCGGATGCGGAAAGACGACCACCCTTCGATGCATCGCCGGCCTGGAGAAGCCTGATGGAGGGGATATTCTTATTGACGGTCGGCCGATGTTTTCAAAAGGTTTTGTTCCTCCCTCGCAGAGGGAGATTGGTATGGTCTTTCAAAACTATGCAGTCTGGCCTCACCTGAGGGTCTTTGACAACGTTGCCTACGGGTTAAAACTTCAGAAATTGCCAAAGTCAGTGATCAGGGAGAAAGTCACGGAAGCGCTGGAGTCCGTAGGATTGACAGGTCTGGGGAGAAGGTATCCCGGACAACTGAGCGGAGGCCAACAACAACGGGTTGCTCTTGCCAGGGCTCTGGTGAGGAATCCGAAGGTGCTTCTGCTGGATGAACCACTGAGCAACCTCGATGCAAAATTGAGGGAGAAGATGCGGTTTGAGATCAAAAGCCTGGTGAGGCGGATGTACATGACGGCTGTCTATGTGACCCATGACCAGGCAGAAGCCATGGTCATCTCTGACCGTATTGCAGTGATGGAAACAGGAAACATTGTGCAGGTTGGTGTTCCAGAGGAGATCTACAAAAAACCTGCGAACCGCTTCGTCGCTGATTTCATCGGGACGACTAACTTCATCCCGGGAGAGATCATGGAGGGTCCCAAAGATAGGGATATGGTTCACGTTAAAACCGAATTTGGTCAGAAGATGCTTTGTAAGGTGTTTGACTCTGCAATAGTTGCTGCGGATCAGAAAGTTCATGTCTCGATCCGTCCCGAAGACATCGAGGTGTTTACCAAACCACCCGAAGGACGGCATAACCTCTTCAAAGGCATCATTCAGTACCGGGCCTATCTTGGGAACTTCCTCTACTTCTTTGTGAATGTGGACAGCACCATGATCCGAGTCCAGGTTGCTTATGACGTGAGGCAGAAGGAGGGAGAAGAACTCTTCCTATATCTGAACCCAGAAAAGTGCATTGCACTGACTTAACCTCTTTTAGCGATCCGGTGATAAGGATAGAGATGTTTAAAGGATTTATTTTTGATCTGGATGGAACGGTTTATCTGAGCGACCGGCTAATTCCTGGAGCAGACCGAGTCATATACAAACTCCGGGAGAGAGGAAGAAAGGTTGTCTTTCTTTCAAACAAGCCGCTTCAGACCCGGGAGGATTATGCAGAGAAATTGACCCGACTGGGAATACCCACTGAACCTGACGAGGTTATCAATTCCACTTTTGTCATGGTTCACTACTTAAAAAGGAATGCACCGGAGGCAAGACTTTTTGTGGTGGGAGAACTTCCCTTTATTGAAGAATTGAAGGGAGCTGGTTTTACGATCACTGAAGAACCGGAAGAGATTGACTATGTGATCGTGGCTTTCGATCGGACTTTCGATTATAAAAAATTAAATATCGCCTTTCAGGCCATTAAAAAATATGGGGCGCATTTCATTGCCACCAACCCTGACCGAACCTGTCCGATAGAAGGTGGGGAGATTCCGGATTGTGCCGGGATGATAGCGGCTATTGAGGCAGTAACAGAGAAGAAGGTGGAAGTCATTGTCGGGAAACCATCACCCATCATGGTTCAAACGGTATTGGAGGTGCTGGGATTAAGACCCGAAGAATGTATTCTGATTGGAGACCGCCTGGAGACGGATATTAAGATGGGAAAGGATGCCGGAATTACCACAGGGATTGTCCTGACTGGTGTGACGGATGAAAAGACCCTAGTGCAATATAAACACACACCCAACCAGCCTGACTTTATCTTCCAGAGCATCGCCGACGTCGAAGACTTACTATTATAAATCAACATTATCGTTTTGCCATTTTACAACCCCGTTAGATTCTGTTAAATTATCATCCTGATGACCACCAAACCTATCACCCCAATGATCAAGCAGTATCTCCAGATCAAGAGCCAGTACCCGGATTCGATTCTCTTTTTCAGGATGGGTGATTTTTACGAGATGTTCTTCGAGGATGCCCAGGTCGCATCCAAGGAACTGGATATTGCTCTGACCTCAAGGGACAAAGGCAAGAAGGACAGCATCCCGCTGTGCGGGGTTCCACACTTCACTGCAGAGACCTATATTTCGAAACTTCTCCAGAAAGGATATAAAGTCGCACTCTGCGATCAAGTGGAAGACCCAAAACTTGCCAAAGGAATTGTGAAGCGGGAGGTTATCCGGGTCTTCACGCCAGGCCTTGCCACGGACTCCATCCACCTTGGCACCGGTGAGAATCATTACCTGATGGGGTTCTGTGCGGAGGGAGAAGTCTTTGGACTTGCCTTTCTCGATATTTCCACCGGCGAACTGAAGACCTGTCAGATCTCCGGCTTCGAACCCTTTCTGAACGAAGCCTTACGGAATGAACCAAAAGAAATCTTATCTCTTCATCATTTCAAAGAACACCCCTGCTTTCCCGCCTTTAAGAAGAGTTTTGATGAGGGATTGATCCATTTTATGGAGGATACGACCTTCGACCCCTCCCATCCTTTCCATGAGGGACACGGAGATTCGATCCCGCGTGAGTTTCCACTGGCCGCCATTGCCACAGAAATGGTTCTTCACTATGCAGAGCAGAATCAGAAACGGCCGCTTTCCCATATCCGGCCGATTTTATTTTACAGGGTTCAGGACTTCATGGTCATTGATGAGGTGACCAAGCGAAATCTCGAGATGACCCAGACCTTATTCGACCAGAATAAAAAAGGCTCTCTCTTTTGGGTTCTCGATGAGACGGTCACGGCAATGGGAAGCAGGCGATTGAAGCAGTGGTTGAGCTATCCTTTGATGGACCTTGTGGAGATCGAGCGGAGGCTCGAAAGTGTCTCTGAGTTAAAAGAGAAGAAGACAGAAAGGAACCGGGTAAAGGGATCCTTAAACGGGATTCAAGACATTGAGAGGCTGACGTCCCGAATATTTTTGGGACATGCCAACGCCCGGGACCTTGTTGCTTTAAAGAATTCGCTCCAGCACTTGCCCGACCTCAAGATCTTACTTCAGGCATTTACTTCCTCTCTCCTTAAGGAGGTTGCTGGTGAGATAGAAAGCTTTGACCGCCTTTTCCAGCTCCTGGATTCGGCCATTGTGGACAGTCCTCCACTCACGCTGAAGGAGGGGGGCATCATTAAATCCCATTTCAATCAGGAGCTGGATGAATTAAGGGAGATCGGCAGGGAAGGAAAGAAGTGGATCGTTCAATTAGAAGCCCAGGAGAGAAAAAAGACCGGAATCCCTTCCCTCAAGGTTCGTTACAATCAGGTTTTCGGATATTATATTGAAGTGACCAAGAGCAATCTCTCTCTCGTTCCCGAGCATTACATCCGAAAGCAGACGCTGGTCAATGCCGAGCGATTCATCACGCCGGAACTGAAGGAGTTCGAAACCAAGGTCTTGGGTGCGGAGGAGGCGATCTGCCAGCTCGAATACAGGCTTTTCGAGGAGATTCAGAAAAAGGTTTCCGAACAGACTCCAGCCCTTCAGAAGACCGCTTCCGCAGTGGCAGTAATTGATGTCCTCTGCGCTCTGGCCGAGGTTGCAGACCGTCATAATTACTGCCGTCCGAAGATGGACGAAGGCGAAGAGATCTTCATTGAGGACGGCAGGCATCCGGTCCTTGAGAAGATGTCCTCTTCCGAGCGGTTTGTCCCAAATGATACGCTGCTTGATCACAGGGAAAATCAGATCCTAATCATCACCGGGCCCAATATGGCGGGTAAATCAACCTATCTAAGACAGGTGGCCATCATTATCCTGATGGCACAGGTGGGAAGTTTCGTCCCCGCAAGCGAAGCACGTATCGGTTTGGTGGATAGGATCTTCACCCGCATCGGGGCTCTGGACAACATCATGCGTGGGCAATCCACCTTTATGGTGGAGATGATGGAAACGGCACGCATTCTTCAGCAGGCCACATCGAGGAGCCTTGTCATCCTCGATGAGATCGGAAGAGGGACGAGCACGTTCGATGGATTGAGCATTGCCTGGGCTGTGGTCGAGCACCTCCATGATCATCCATTGCTCAGACCTCGGACCCTCTTTGCAACCCACTATCACGAGCTGACCGAGCTTGCCCTGACCAAAGAGAGGGTGAAAAATTACAATGTTGCGGTAAAGGAATGGGGGGGAGAAATTATCTTTCTGCGAAAGGTGGTTGAAGGTGGAACGAACCGGAGTTATGGAATTCAGGTCGCCCGATTGGCAGGCCTCCCTAACAAGGTGATTGACCGGGCTAAGGAAATCCTCTCCAATCTCGAACGAGGGGAGTTTGATTCAATGGGCATGCCAAAGATTGCGAAATCAAAAGTCGCTCCATTGAAGCCAAAGGCGCCATTCCAGCCCTCTCTCTTCTCTCATTCGGATCCCATCCGGTTGGAATTGAAAAAGATTGATCCCAATGAGATGACGCCCATCGAAGCGTTAAAGGTATTAAGTGAATTGAAGAAGAAGGTGGAGAAGGAAGAATAGAAGAAGTGCCTAAAGTGATTAAAGTTTAAAAAACCTACTTTAGTCACTTTAGTTCACTTTAGAACAATTTAGGCACTCGATTTTAAAAGATGCTTGATTTTTCTAAAGCCAGATTGAAGATGGTGGAGGAGCAGATCATTAGAAGGGAGATCAAGGATCCCCGTGTGATTGCTGCCCTGAAGAAAGTTCCAAGACACCTCTTCGTCGAGGAAGCCTTACAGAGTCAGGCTTACAATGACCGGCCTCTGCCGATCGGAGAGAAACAGACCATTTCTCAGCCTTATATGGTTGCCTTGATGACAGAGGCGTTAGATCTCAGGGGAAAGGAGAGGGTCCTTGAGATTGGTTCAGGCTCGGGTTATCAGACGGCCGTTCTTGCCGAATTGGCCCAGGAGGTCTTTTCTGTTGAACGGATTCGGTCTTTGGCCATCCGGGCAAGGCAGTTGCTTTATGATCTGGGATATTTCAATGTGGAGATCAAAATCTTTGATGGCACCTATGGATGGGCTGAAAAAGCTCCCTTTGATGCCATCATTGTTACCGCTGGCTCTCCAGATATCCCTCAACCCCTCTGTGAACAATTATCTATGGGTGGCAGGCTGGTTATCCCGGTCGGAGATGCCGATGTTCAGGACCTTATTCGTATTACCAGAACTGAGGGAGGGTTAAAGAAAGAGAATCTGGGAGGTTGCCGGTTTGTTAAATTGATCGGGAGATATGGCTGGGAGGAGGAGTGAGTAAGAGACGATAGACGAGAGAAGAAGAACGATGGATGAGGGACGACTTAAAATATAATCTGTGCTCAGTGAGCAGAAGAAACGATCCCTAACTCTGGATGCGAAAACATAATTTATGGGTATTATTGATTTCAGTCATTTTTCTCACCCACGGGTGTGCCAAACAGAGAGTCGTTATTGACAGATCCCCGCTTCCATCGAAGAGCGGCGTTTATCATGTGGTTGAAAAACATCAGACCCTTTACCGGATCTGTAAAACCTATGGGGTTGATATCCAAGAGGTGGCTTTGATCAATCGAATTGAAGACCTCGGCAAAATCCAGGTGGGACAAAGGATATTGATTCCAGGGGCAAAACGGGTTTTAAAAGTGGAAGTTTATATTGAGGACGTGGTTGAAACTTCCGTTTCTCAGGAGAAGGTTGCTTATAAAAAGCCTATTTTTGCCTGGCCAGTAGAGGGACGCTTAACAGATCTCTTTGATGAGTCAGAGCCCAAGCGACATCTGGGGATTGACCTTTCTGCTCCTCTGGGAACGCCGATCAAAGCCTCGGCTTCGGGGAGGGTCATCTATTCAGGAAATACCATCCGGGGATATGGGAACCTCATCATCCTTCGCCACTCCGAAGAGTTCGTCACCATCTACGCCCATAACGAAGTCAACCTCGTCCAAGAGGGCGAGTGGGTTGAGAGAGGACAGATCATTGCCAAGGTAGGGCAGACCGGAAGGGCGACAGGCACACATCTTCATTTCGAAATCCGAAAAAACAACAAAGCCATTGATCCCTTAATCTTTTTGAAATAGACTTTTATTCAGCTTTATCTAAAAAGGTAAGAAGCATGCCTATTTTAGCGATTGAGACGTCCTGTGATGACACAGGGGCGGCCGTTCTCCTGGATGGAAGAACGATCCTTTCCAATGTGGTCTCGTCGCAGATTTCAGTTCATCAAAAGTACGGAGGGGTTGTTCCTGAACTGGCTTCGAGAAAACATATTGAAATGATCGTTCCCATTGTGGACGAAGCATTGAAGAGGGCAGGGGTCACTCTGAGGGAGGTTGATGGCATTGCGGTCACCCATGGCCCGGGATTGGTGGGCTCTCTTTTAGTGGGTCTCTCCTTTGCAAAATCACTGGCTTTTGCTACAGGCCTACCTTTCGTTGGAGTGAATCATATTGAAGCTCACCTTTCAGCCATTTTTCTTGAAGCAACACCCCCAAAGTTTCCTTTTATTGGTTTGGTCGTATCAGGCGGCCACACGTCCCTGTTCCGCATGGATGGATTTGGGAAGTTTAGAAGAATCGGTCAGACCAGAGATGATGCGGCTGGGGAGGCTTTTGATAAAGTCGCAAAGCTGCTGGGCTTGGGATATCCCGGAGGACCGATCATTGATCAGCTTTCGATGGCAGGAAATCCAAAGGCGATCCGTTTTCCCAGGCCAACCATTAGAAAGAACTCCTTCGATTTCAGTTTTAGCGGGCTGAAAACCGCTGTGGTCAATTTCGTTAAGTCTCATCCTGATCCCCCCGGGGATTTTTCAGAAGAGATGATTCCCAATATCGTTTCAAGCTTTCAGGAAGCGGTTGTGGATGTCCTGGTGAAAAAAACTTTTCAGGCAGCACAGCAGGAGGGGTTGAAGAGGGTGGTTGTTTCAGGGGGAGTTGCAGCCAACCGGCTTTTAAGGAGGAGAATGGAAGAAGAAGCCTCTGAGAGGAAGGTGCGGGTCTATATTCCTTCTCCAGCCTTTTGTACGGATAATGCGGCAATGGTTGGTGTGGTTGGTTATGAATATTTGAAAAAGGGCATCCGATCTCCCTTATCGCTCAATGCCTTTTCGAGCATGCCACTCTGATCTCTTTTCATTTGGATACTGGGCACCCCCTCAGGATTGCATGAGTTAGGCTACGGCCTTGCTCCACAGACGCCTTGGTTCTGGAATGGTTTCGATTCGACAAGAACTACAAGAATATGGCCTATCCGCCAGCAAGAAACTGGGCCAGCACTTTCTCACGGATCGGAACATTCTCAATAAGGTGATCCGAACGGCCGAGGTCAAGCCAGAGGATGTCATCCTTGAAGTGGGTTCAGGGCTGGGTGGAATGACGCTCGCTTTGGCAGAAAAGGCCAATCGAGTGTTGACTGTTGAAATCGATTCAAGGCTGGTGGAACAATTGAAAAAGAAGGTTTCGGCCCTTTCCAACATAAAGGTCATTGAGGGAGATATTTTAAAAATTCATTTCGACTTATTATTCCGGGAAGCGGGGAAGCCCCTTAAAGTCGTGGCCAATCTCCCGTATCAGATTTCAACCCCACTGCTGTTCCGTTTTATCGAATCGAAAAAATTTTTCTCCTCCTTCACTTTGATGCTCCAGAGAGAGCTCGCAGAAAGAATCGTAGCATCTCCCGGTGGAAAAGCGTACGGTCCATTATCGATTTACATGCAATTGTTTTTGGATCTTTCGATCCGTTTCTTCATTAAACCCTCTGCCTTTTTCCCCCCGCCTCAGGTTGAATCAGCCGTTGTACAGATGGTTTGGAAAGAAAAACCGCTCATCGGGGTATCCGAGGAAGAATGGTTTAAAAAAGTGGTCAAAGCCTCTTTTCGTTATCGTCGAAAGACATTAATAAATTCATTGAAACACTCAGGGCTGGTCCATTCTTTTTCCCTTGGGAGGGAAATTGAGGGGATAGGGATCGTAGCTCAAAGGAGGCCTGAAACACTCTCCATCTCGGAATTCATCCGTTTAGCAGAAGCCTTAAAATCATTGAAAATTTAATTGCAAAATCCCCGGGGGATGATTATTTTTACAATAAAATTGAGGGGGGTTGTTTAAGATGCAAATAGATAAGTTTACGTTAAAGGCGCAAGAGGCCCTTCAGAGTGCAAAAGGCCTTGCGGAACAGAGGAATCATCAGCAGATTGATGTGGAACATCTTCTACTTTCTCTCCTGATGCAGAAAGAGGGGATCGTCATTCCCATCATACAGAAATTGGGAGCTAATCCGGGCGTTATTTCTTCGCAACTGGAAGGAGAGCTGAACCGTATCCCAAGGGTGACCGGCGGCGGGATCGGGCCGGTCTATCTTTCAAGTCGTCTCAATGAGATCCTGAATTCCGCCTGGAAAGAAGCGGAAAGGTTGACGGATGAATATCTCTCGACTGAGCACCTTCTGATTGCGATCGCGGATGAGCGGGGAGGGGCTTCCTCACAGATTCTCCTGAGACATGGTGTGACAAAGGATGCGATCTTCAGGGTGTTACAGGAGATTCGTGGGTCTCAACGAGTGACGGATCAGAATCCAGAGGAGAAATATCAGGCTCTAAAAAAGTACAGCCGGGATCTCACAGAGGAGGCCCGAAAAGGAAAACTTGATCCTGTCATTGGCCGGGATGATGAGATTCGAAGGGTGATTCAAGTTCTTTCGAGGAGAACGAAAAATAATCCGGTGCTCATCGGTGAGCCCGGTGTGGGTAAGACGGCCATTGTTGAAGGGTTGGCCCAGAGGATTGTTAAGGGAGATGTCCCTGAGACGCTTAAGAACAAGAAGCTGGTTGCGTTGGATCTGGGGGCTCTGATCGCCGGTGCAAAATTCCGGGGAGAATTTGAGGAGAGGCTAAAGGCCGTCTTAAAAGAGGTGACGGCCGCTGCCGGGAACATCATTCTTTTTATTGATGAACTTCATACCCTGGTGGGAGCCGGTGCGGCAGAGGGTTCGATTGACGCATCCAATATGCTGAAGCCTGCTTTAGCAAGGGGTGAGCTGCGATGCGTCGGAGCCACCACACTCAATGAGTACCGTAAGTATGTGGAGAAAGACGCTGCTCTCGAAAGAAGATTTCAGCCCATCTATGTCGCTCAGCCTTCGGTGGAGGATACGATTGCGATCCTGCGGGGTCTGAAAGAGAGATACGAGGTCCATCATGGGGTGAAGATTAAAGATTCGGCACTGATTGCGGCTGCGATGCTTTCCCACCGTTATATCTCGGACCGTTTTCTTCCAGACAAGGCGGTGGATCTGATCGATGAGGCGGCCTCGAGGCTCAGGATCGAAATTGATAGTGTTCCTATGGAGATTGATGAAGTTCAGCGAAAGGTAATGCAGCTGGAGATTGAACGGCAGGCGCTTAAAAAAGAGAAAGATAAGGCTTCGATGGAGAGGTTGAAAAAACTTGAAGAGGAGCTTACGGGCCTGAAGCATGAAGTTCAGGAGAAGAAATTGAAATGGGAGAATGAGAAAAAGGCGATTTCTCGAATTCAACAGATCAAGGAGCAGATGGAAAAGACCAAGCAGTTGATGAAAGAAGCAGAACGGGAGGCCGACTACTCAAGGTTGGCTGAGCTGCAATATGGGGAGATGACGCATCTCGAAAAGGAACAGAAACAAGAGGAAGAAAAATTGGCTGAACTTCAAAAGGCAGGAAAGATGCTCAAAGAAGAGGTGGATGAGGAGGATGTCGCTGAGGTGGTCTCCAAATGGACAGGTATTCCCGTCTCAAAGATGTTGGAAGGCGAGGTCGAGAAACTGATCCGGATGGAGGAGAGGTTGAAGCAGAGGGTGGTGGGGCAGGAAGATGCAATTGTGGCTGTTTCAAATGCGGTGAGAAGGGCGAGGGCCGGGTTGCAGGATCCGAATCGTCCCATCGGATCCTTCATCTTTATGGGTCCAACTGGCGTAGGCAAGACCGAGCTGGCAAGGGCCCTTGCCGAATTTCTCTTTGACGACGAACAGGCGATGGTACGCATTGATATGTCCGAGTTCATGGAGAAACACTCGGTAGCGCGACTCATCGGAGCGCCACCCGGCTATGTCGGATATGAGGAAGGAGGGTTCCTCACGGAGGCGGTTAGAAGAAGACCTTACTCCATCGTCCTCATGGATGAGATCGAGAAAGCCCATCCAGAGGTTTTTAATATTCTCCTTCAAATTTTAGATGATGGTCGATTGACGGATGGCCATGGAAGAACGGTTGATTTTAAGAACACCGTCGTCATCATGACTTCCAACATCGGCAGTCAATGGATCGTGGACTTGGGAGAGAAAGATTACGAAGAGATGCGACGAAGGGTTATGGAGGCTGTCAAGGCACAGTTTAAACCAGAATTTTTGAATCGGATTGATGAGTTAGTCATCTTTCACAGCCTTGGGATTAAGGAGATTGAAGCGATTGTTGAGATCCAAGCGAAGAAACTTGAAAAGAGACTTCTTGAAAGGCGGATTTCCCTCAAGATGACTGAAAAAGCAAAAGAATTTTTAGCAAAAGAAGGGTTTGATCCTGCTTATGGTGCCCGTCCGCTCAAAAGGGTGATCCAAAAAGAGATTCAAGATAGATTGGCCATTCGCCTATTGGAAGGGAAGTTTAAAGAGGGTGATACAGTTACTGTCAATGTTGATCAAAGAAAAGGAGAATTGGTATTCGAGGCATAGAGGGATAACTTAATAATTTTCTTGACAATAATCAAAAAAAGGGCTATACATACAGGGAAATTTAAGTTGTCATCAGCGTACAAGGAGGAGGGTTGTAGGCACGTAGCTCAGGGGGAGAGCGCTACCTTGACGCGGTAGAAGTCTGGGGTTCAAATCCCCACGTGCCTACCATTTAAACCTTTTTATCGAGAGTGGAAGATAACTTATTGATTAAAAAGACATTTTAAATAAAATATGGGAGGCATCATTCATATTTTCTCTTCTGGATGATGCCTCTTGCATTTAAATGAAGGCAGAAATGGAAGGAAACATTACGATTACTTTACCTGATGGTGAAAAAAGAAAGGTTCTTCAAGGAACGAAACTTCTCGATATTGCAGATAAAGAGGCGGTAGCGGCACAGATGGACGGAGCCCTGGTCGATCTCTCAAGAGCCATTGAGAAAGATACTTCTATATCTTTTATTTCAGTCCATTCGAGAAAAGGTCTTGAAATTTTGCGCCATTCAGCTGCCCATGTGATGGCACAAGCCGTTAAAGAGCTTTTCCCATCGGTCAAACTCACCTTTGGCCCTTCCACTGAAGGGGGTTTTTACTACGACTTTGATTATGAAAAGACCTTTACTCTGCAGGATCTCGAATCCATTGAAGAGAGGATGAAAGAGATTATCAAGCGGGACGAACCGTTCATCCGAAACGAGATGACAAATGAAGAGGCCACTTTAGTTTTTAAGGAGATGGGAGAAAATTACAAAGTCGAGCATATGCAGGACCTCCCAGGCCGAGTCTCCCTTTATCGTCAGGGATCTTTTGTGGATCTCTGTGAGGGGCCTCACCTTCCTTCTACTGGTAGGATTAAAGCTTTCAAGCTCTTAAGCGTCTCAGGGACTTACTGGAGGGGAGATGCTCGAAATCAGGTCTTACAGAGGATTTATGGGACAGCCTTTCCAGATGGGCAGGGGTTAAGGGATTACCTTCAAATGCTTGAGGAGGCCAGGAAGCGGGACCATCGGAAGCTGGGAAGAGAGCTCGATCTTTTCAGTCTGAGCGATGAAGCTGGGCCAGGCCTGGTCATCTATCATCCAAAGGGAGCGCTCCTTAGGACGATCCTTGAGGATTTTGAAAAGAAGGAGCATCTGAGGCGGGGCTATCAGCTTGTTATTGGTCCCCAGCTTCTCAAACAGGATTTGTGGAAGCGTTCGGGACATTTTGAAAATTATCGGGACAAGATGTATTTCACCAAGGTGGAGGATGCAGAATACGGGATTAAACCCATGAACTGTTTAGCCCATATGCTGATTTATAAGTCACAGATCCGAAGTTACCGGGACCTCCCCCTTCGCTATTTCGAATTGGGTACGGTCCATCGCCATGAAAAATCGGGTGAGTTGCATGGACTTCTTCGTGTCAGAGGATTTACTCAGGATGATGCCCATATCCTGTGTCGGCCTGATCAATTGGAGGAAGAGATTGATGGCATCATCGAATTTGTAGATGACGTGATGAAGATCTTCGGATTTGAATACGAGATGGAACTCTCCACACGTCCGGAAAAATCGATTGGATCGGATGAGGATTGGGAAAAAGCGACCCACGCCCTATCGAACACACTGAAGCATAAAGAGCTTCCTTTTGAGATCAATGAGGGAGATGGGGCCTTTTACGGCCCTAAGATTGATGTCAAACTCAAAGATGCTTTAAACCGGAGATGGCAGTGTGCTACCATCCAAGTGGATTTTGCCATGCCAGAGCGATTTGACCTCACCTATATAGGAAACGATGGAGAGAAGCACCGGCCAGTAATGCTTCATCGGGTCATCCTCGGAGCCATGGAGAGGTTTATCGGAGTGCTGATTGAACACTATGCAGGGGCTTTCCCGGTCTGGCTCGCACCTGTTCAAGCCACCCTTTTAACCGTGACCGAACGCCATATCCCTTATGCGGAGCAGGTCTATCGTCAATTGATTCAAAAGGGGGTAAGGGTCGAAAAGGATTTAAGGAATGAAAAGCTGGGCTTCAAGGTCCGGGAGGCGCAGGTTCAGAAGATTCCCTATATGCTGATTATCGGGGATCGGGAGGAGAAGGAACAAACCCTCTCCCTAAGAAAGAGAAGCGGCGAGACGGTCGATTCGATGGGCATCAAGGAGTTTGTTCACCTGGTTGAATCAGATTATCCTGTTTTGAATTAAATTGAAGTCCACCAGTTTTAAAGACTTCAAATCCAAAAAGAAAAATTGAAGGAGGTGGGATCCTATTAGTAAGGATGTTCGCATCAATCGCGAGATTCGGGCAAGGGAAGTTAGGGTCATTGATCCTGAAGGAAAACAGTTAGGAATATTACCTCTGGTCGAGGCGCTCCGGGCAGCGGCTAATGCGGATTTGGACCTGGTTGAAGTTTCTCCAAAATCCGACCCCCCTGTCTGTCGCATCATGGACTTTGGAAAGTTTAAATACCAACAGAGTAAAAAGGCCCATGATGCCAAGAAGAAGCAAGCCGTTATTCATCTAAAAGAAGTAAAATTAAGGCCTAAAACCGAGGAGCATGACCTTGAATTTAAACTCCGGCATATCGAGCGCTTTTTGAAAGAGGGAAACAAGACAAAGGTCACCATCGTCTTCAGAGGAAGAGAAATTGCCCATTCCGATCTTGGAAGGCAGATGATGGAACGTGTTCTGGATCAGACCAAGGAGTGGGGGAGGGTTGAACAGCCTGCCCGGTTTGAGGGAAGGAATTACGTGGTCATTCTTGCTCCCCAGGTTGCCCAAAAAGCATCGTAACGTGGCCTTGCCTCCTTCCTTGGAGGATTTGTTACGATGGCCCAAGAAGGGGGGAACCAGATCGAAAACCGGCCCACCGGCAGGCCACGATTTAGAATAAGGGGTTTTTTTAGAGAATAGGGAGTCCTCAACTGGATCAATCCAAATCGATTCATTGATTTGACAGGCATACGTTTCGAAGGTTCTTATATTACGACCCAGTCTTATAATGTGAGCGGGATGAGGTGAGGTGAACGAATGGATATCGTTCCACTCCTCTCCTGTTAAGAGAAGAAGAGAGGAGATTTCTTTGAGAAGGAGGTTATTGTGCCCAAAATAAAGACCAACCGTGGAGCAGCCAAACGTTTTAAGAAAACCGGTACTGGAAAGGTGAAAGCCAAGAGCGCATTTGCCAGGCATATCCTGACCAAAAAATCGGCCAATCGGAAGCGTGTCCTGAGAAAGCCCAAGATCCTCAGCAAGACCAGCACCAAAGGGATCGAGCCTTTGCTTCCTTATATTTGAGAACGGAAGAGAGAGAATGGAATCTGTGATCAATGATGGGGCTCGTACGGGAGTACTAATTCCGAGACAAGAAACTTTTATGCCGCGAAACAACAGACGAGCCTTTAAGTAAGTTTTAAGAACGAGACCCAATCGTGAAGTCTGAAAGGAAGGAGTCATTAAGATGCCAAGAGTGAAAGGTGGGCCCAAAACCCGGGCAAGGCGGAAGAAGATCTTAAAGATGGCCAAGGGATATGTAGGCGGACGTAGCCGACTCTACCGGAGTGCGGTGGATGCCGTTCATCGTGCCCTGGCTTATGCCTATCGGGACCGAAGGGCAAGAAAGAGAGATTTCCGGAGATTATGGATTACCCGCATCAATGCCGCTGCAAGGGTGCATGGTCTTTCTTATAGCTGTCTGATGAACGCCTTGAAGAAAGCTCATGTCGAATTGGACCGGAAGATATTAGCCGATCTGGCTGTAAACGACCCCAATGCGTTTTTGAAGATTGTTGAAATGGCTAAAGTCAACGCCGGGGCGATGAACGTGAAATCATGAATCCCTCTGATCCCTTTATTGTTCAGGGTTGTTCGTTCATCGTTTTTTGTTTGTTCTCCAGAGGAAACAATCATTGAAAGAGGAACTTGAAAAGATTCTACATCAGAGCGAGAACGAACTCTCATTTGCCAAGACGGAGGCAGAGATCTCTGAAATTCGAGTCCGGGTGCTCGGCCGAAAGGGAAGCCTGACCCAACTGCTCAAACGTTTAGGGACGCTTCCGGAGGTTGAACGAAAACAGATCGGTCGAAGAGCGAATGAGATTAAAGCCCTTCTGGAGGAAAAGATTGCTACGAACCTTCAGGAGATACAGGAACGCGAACGACGAGAATCTCTGGTCAGAGAGAGAATTGACGTCACCCTTCCTGGCCGAAGGAAAGTGATTGGAACGAGGCATCCCCTGACACAGATACTGGATGAGATCATCCATATCTTCTCTCGGTTGGGATTCGAAGTGGTTGAAGGGCCAGAAGTTGAACTGGATTACTACAATTTTGAGGCCCTCAATATCCCGAAGGGACACCCCGCCCGGGAGATGCAAGCAACGTTTTTTATCTCGGAAGATGTCGTTTTAAGAACCCATACCTCTCCGGTCCAGGTCAGGACCATGGAGAAGAAAAAGCCACCTGTCCGCGTGATCTGTCCCGGAGCGGTCTACCGATGTGATTCAGACCCAACCCACTCTCCGATGTTTCATCAGGTTGAAGGCCTTCTGGTTGACCAAGGGATTACCTTTTCCGATCTCAAAGGGGTGCTGACGGTTTTTGTTCATCAGATGTTCGGAAAAGAGACCAAGCTGAGGTTTCGTCCAAGCTTCTTTCCATTTACAGAACCGAGTGCTGAGATTGATATCGAATGTTTCATCTGCGGAGGAACTGGATGTGGAGTTTGTTCGGGTACAGGATGGCTTGAAATATTGGGCTCCGGTATGGTTGATCCTGCTGTCTACCGATTTGTAGATTACGACCCAGAAGAGGTGACGGGTTTTGCCTTTGGAATGGGGATCGAACGGATTGCCATGTTGAAGTATGGAATCAACGACATCCGTCTGTTTTATACAAATGATTTGAGGTTTCTGAAGCAATTTTAGATTGCGGAATGCGGTTTGCGGATTTAAAATCCGAATCCAGAAATCCGAGATCGGAAATTGGAATGGTATGAAGGTTTCTCTTAACTGGCTCAGGGATTTTGTAGAGATCCGGATTGAGTTAAAGGAGCTGGTCAATCTTCTGACCATGGGAGGGTTAGAGGTTGAATCAGCGACTACGACAGGTCAAGGATTGGAAAAGGTCGTTGTGGCTGAAATTCAATCTGTCCGGCGACATCCCAAGGCAGACCGGCTCTCTCTGGTTGAAGTCAAAACTGACCGAGAACGTGTCTCCGTTGTCTGTGGTGCGACGAATATCCGAGCAGGACAACGGGTTCCCCTGGCTCTGGTTGGAGCAAAACTTCCCAATGGCCTTGAGATCAAACGGTCCAAGATCAGAGGCGAAACCTCTGATGGAATGCTCTGTTCAGAAATCGAGCTGGGTTTAGGCCAGGATACAACCGGGATCATGATTCTCAGCGAACACCTCTCCTTGGGCGTGCCTCTGGGAGAAGCCCTCGGATTGACAGACACGATTCTCGATATGAGCATCACACCGAATCGACCGGACTGTCTTTGCGTGATAGGAATCGCGAGAGAGATTGCTGCTCTCACCCATCAGAGGATCCGATATCCGGCCCAAATGCTTACGGATCAGGGAAACGAGATTCATCAAAGGACGTCTGTGACCATTCACGATCCGGATCTTTGTCCCCGGTATGTGGCACGAATGGTTGAAGGGGTAACCATCGGCCCTTCTCCGCTCTGGATGAGAGACCGATTGGAGAAAGTGGGCATCCGCTCAATCAATAATGTCGTGGATGTGACTAACTACGTCATGATGGAGTATGGACAACCCCTCCATGCTTTCGATTTCGATCTTCTGGAGGAAGGGAGGATCGTCGTCCGCAGAGCCCGTAAAGAGGAAGAATTTGTTACGCTGGATGGGGTGAAGCGATCTCTTGACGAAGAGATGCTGATGATCTGCGATGGTGTTAAACCGGTGGCCATTGCCGGTGTGATGGGGGGGCTCAATTCAGAGATCCGGACAGAGACCCGAACCGTTCTTCTCGAAAGTGCCTATTTCCACCCCATGAATAATCGAAGAACCTCCAAAAAACTTGGCTTTGAAACAGAGGCTTCCTATCGGTTTGGACGCGGGATTGATTACGGTGGATGCATGATGGCTGCCAACCGGGCGGCTTGGTTGATACAGGAACTGGCGGGCGGGAGAGTGGTGGAAGGAGCGGTGGATGCCTATCCCGTGCCTCTTCGACCCCACTCCATTCGATTCCATGTTCCAAAGGCCAACCGAATTCTGGGAACAAAGATTACTCCTCAGCAGGTCAGCACCTATCTGGAGCGACTGGAGCTGAATGTCCAAGTCGAGGATGAAACCACCCTGATCGTCACTCCTCCTTCCTTTAGGGGAGATCTCGAACGGGAGATTGATCTGGTCGAGGAGGTGGCACGTTTAGACGGTTATGAAAAGATTCCACAGACCCTTCCCCAAGGCCCCCCCTCGCCTGAGGAGCAGAGTCGGGAATTGATGGTCGAGCAGACGGTAAAGGATCTTTTGATTCAACACGGTTACCATGAGGTGATCACTTACAGCTTTACGACCCCACAGGCCCTCGACGGGATCTCTTTGCCTTTGGATGATCCGAGGAGAAGATGCCTGGCCATACTGAATCCCCTGACCGAAGATAGTTCGGTTATGAGGACATCGCTCATCCCAGGACTGATGGAGACCCTCTGCTACAACCTTTCTCATAAGAGCAGCAACATCAGAATTTTTGAACTCAGAAAGGTCTATCTGGTCGAAAAAGGAGAACGGCTTCCCAAAGAGATCAAATCGCTGGCTGGACTGGCCATGGGGATGGATGGAGACCCACACTGGGCCACCTCCATTCGGGCAATTGATTTTTATGATGTTAAGGGTTGTCTCGAGGACCTCCTCGAAGCTCTCCAGATCAAAAAGGTAAAATTTGTGAGGACGGAAGAGATCCCTTACCTCCATCCAGGAAAATCGGCAAAAGTCATTTGTGGAGAGGAGGCCCTGGGGGTTGTGGGTGAAATTCATCCCAATGTCCTGAATGAATATCAAGTTCCGGGCAAGGCCTATCTTTTTGAAATTGATTTCGACCGGATGGTTCACCATGCCATGGAAGGGAAAAGATTTCAACCCCTCCCGAAATATCCGGCAGTTTACCGGGATCTCTCCCTTGTGGTCGAGGAACACCTCGAAGCAGAAAAAGTAGAAGAGGCCATCTATCAGATGAGGCAGCCCCTCATTGATGAGGTCATCCTCTTTGATGTCTATCAGGGAAATCCTGTTCCACAGGGAAAAAAGAGCCTTGCCTATCGGATTCGCTATCAATCAAACGACCGGACTCTGACCGACGATGAAGTGAACCGATACCACGACAAGATCATCTCCAGGTTGAAGGAAATCTTTAAAGCGGAATTGAGGGGGTAACCCCGTTAGACATTTCGGTGGCTTCCATTCGGGGAAACCTTGCCCAAAGACCTCTGAGGTCAAGGAAAGGTAAGAATTTTGGAGAGGGTATGGCCGGTCGGCTTTTCACCCGGCCGTTGAACGAACAGTGGTTTTGATCAACCTTATTCAAAACAGGAATCCAAACGGGGTCAAGATTTCTGGGAAAGGAGGATGAAGGTCATGACGAAGGTAGATATTGTGGAGGCCATTTACGAAAAGGTTGGTTTTTCTAAGAAAGAGGTGGCCAAGATTGTGGAGTCGATCTTCGATCTCATGAAGGAGCATCTCCAGAAGGAAGACAAAATCAAACTTTCAGGGTTCGGAAACTTTGTCGTCCGGAACAAGCGCTCGCGACGGGGCAGAAACCCACAGACCGGAGACGATATTGAGATTACACCGAGACGGATTTTGACGTTCAAACCGAGTCAGGTGTTGAAAGCGGCCCTTAATCGAAAAGAGTCACAGAATCCAGAGTCCACTGTCGCGCAGGAATAAACCCTGCACCTCCTCCCATGTGACTTCATAGAGATGATTGATGAAGGGATGATAGATGCAGCAGGGTAACTTGAAGGGGCGCCCAACCCTAAATTGACTCCTCTTTTTCTGGACCGGAGAGAGGCGATGCGTGTGAGGTGATAAGGTGATGACCCGATTGCTGAGAAAGCGCGAGCCGGATTATCCTATCTCCCAGGAAAGACTCTACTATCGGATTGGAGAGGTGAGCCGGATCACAGGAATCAAACCCCATGTGCTCCGCTACTGGGAGTCAGAATTTAAAGCCATCAAGCCCCATAAGGGAGGATCTCTTCAGCGTCTTTACCGTAAGAAAGACCTTGACCTTATCCTGAAAATTCGAAGCCTTCTCTACGAAGAGGGGTTTACCATTTCCGGGGCAAAGAAGAAGATCAGAGACCTTGAGCGTGGGAAAAATAAACGGGTCAACTTGAGACTGGTTGAGAAAAGGCCGATCACAAAGGACCGGGAACTGCTGCTGGCAGTGCGGGACGAGTTAAAAGGAATTCGAAGAATGCTGGAATAGCCAGTTCAATCAACAGAGGTCTTTCAGTAACCGATTGGACATCGGATGAGGAGGGTATTATGAATTGGGTGGTCAGTTGTACGGCTTGTGGGAGCTCCTATGTCTATGAGTCGGGCCAAGGCCTTCCGGATATCTGCCCTGCCTGTGCCGAGAAGCAGAAGAAGGAGGTTAAGAAATTCCTCGAAAAGGAACAGAAACGAAAAGAGATCATCTCAATTCATCACTCTGATTTTGGGAATCGAAAAATTGTGAAAACCTTGGGTATGGTGACCCATGAACATATCTTTGGCGTCGGTCTGGTGCAGGATCTGGATCTGAAGCGGTTCAATGGAGGGGTTTCCCTTTCCTGGGCAGAGAAGGTGAGAAGCGGAAGGGACCTTTGTATCCGTACGATTGAGGATGAAGCAATTGAGATGGGAGGAAATGCCATTGCCGGTGCGAAGGTGAGTTATCAGGTTCTTGGAACACTTAACGATATGGTGATGTGGCTGGTTGTTGCCAGTGGCACAGCCGTGATGGTCGATTAGACTGGACTTTTTCAATAAAATTGAATATACTAAACCTTAGTGGAAAAGTGGAATCATCATGGAATGGTGGAATAAAGGCCCAATCTTCCGTTTCTCTATCATTCCATTGTTTTCTTCGGGGCGTAGCGCAGCCTGGTAGCGCACTGGCATGGGGTGTCAGGTGTCGGAGGTTCAAATCCTCTCGCCCCGACCATCTCCCCTTCTTTATGGAATATGTCCGAATTGCCCCACATTTTAGTCACCAATGACGATGGGATCCATTCGAAGGGTATTTTAGCCTTAGCCAAAGCGCTTCAAAATATCGGGGAGGTTTACGTCGTTGCCCCGGATCGAGAACGGAGCGCCATTGCTCACTCCCTTACACTTCATCGTCCGCTTCGAGTGGAGAGAATCCGCAAAAATCTATATGCCGTGGACGGGACTCCCGCAGATTGCGTCTATCTCGGGGTTCATGTGATTTTGCCTGTCCGGCCACAATTGATCGTCTCCGGGATCAATAAGGGAGGCAATCTGGGGGATGATGTGACTTACTCCGGAACCGTTTCAGCCGCCTTTGAGGGGACGCTCCTGGGAATTCCTTCCTTTGCCATCTCTCTGGTTTCGAGGAAAGGGTTTAAATTTGAAACGGCTGCTCGGTTTGCCCACAGGGTGGCCTGTCATATCCTCAAAAAGGGTCTTCCCAAAGATACCCTGCTCAATATCAATGTCCCCAACCTTGATGAGGATAAAATCAAATCCTACAAAATTACCCAGCAAGGGAGATGGACCCAGGACGGAAGTGCGGTGGTGGAGAAGATGGATCCTCGAGGGAAGAAATACTACTGGATTGGCGAGGGCCGACTCACCTTTGATCAAAGGGGAGGGACCGATTTCGAGGCAGTTTCCAATGCTTATATTTCCATTACGCCACTTCACCTTGACTTAACCAATTATTCATCCATTGATCAATTAAAGAAATGGAAGTTGTAAGCAACCTCAATCCATTGATAAAGGAGGGGCTATGAAGACAACACTGAGTATTATAAAAGCCGACATCGGAAGCATCGGGGGACACATCCGGCCCAGCGAGAAGCTGATTTCGGAGGTCAGGAACTATGTGGCTGAAAAAGGGAAAGGGATCCTCTTCGATTTTTTTGTGTGTCATACAGGAGATGATGTGGCCATCCTCTTTGTCCATTCCCTAAGAAAAGGGAATGAGACCATCCATCAGTTAGCCTGGGACGCCTTTGTCGTGGGAACCAAGGTGGCCAAGGATCAGGGGCTCTATGGGGCCGGACAGGATCTGCTGAAAGACTCGTTTTCGGGCAACGTGAGAGGGATGGGCCCGGCTGTAGCGGAGATGGAGTTTGACGAAAGACCGAATGAACCCTTCCTCTTTTTTGCGGCGGATAAGACCGATCCGGGAGCCTATAATCTCCCGCTCTATTTGGCCTTCGCAGATCCAATGTATAATGCGGGACTGATCCTCAGCCCTTCCATGAACAAAGGGTTTAAGTTTCTCATTATGGATGTGAACTATACCGAAGGTGACCGGGTCATTGAACTGAATGCCCCAGAGGAGATCTATGACATTGCTGCCCTTCTGAGAGATAACCAACGCTTTGTGGTAGAGGCAATCTACTCCCGGAACAATGGGGATATCGCGGCTGTTGTGAGTACGACCCGGCTTCACAACATCGCCGGAAAATATACAGGAAAGGATGATCCCGTGATGCTTGTGAGGGTTCAGGGGGCTTTTCCTGCAACCGGAGAGGTTCTGGCTCCTTTTAATATCGGTCATTATGTTGCTGGCTTTATGCGTGGGAGTCATACCGGACCGCTTATGCCTGTAAAGATGAACTCATCCATCTCTTATTTCGATGGGCCACCTGTGGTCTGTTGCCTCGCTTTCTGCGTCCATCGTGGGAAACTGACTGAACCAGCGGATGCTTTTGACCATCCCTACTGGGACTGGGTGAGGAATAAGGTTTCTCAAAAAGCGACCGACATGCGACAGCAGGGTTTTTCAGGGGCGGCCATGCTTCCTTACGACGAACTGGAATACGGTGGCATCGTTGAAAAGATGGGAATACTTGATAAAAAGTTCAAAGTGCGGGTATAAGAAATTCCAAGCACCCAATCCCAAATTCCAAATAAGCACCAAGATACCAATTTTCAAAAAGCATTTGAAGTATTTGAATTTGTGATTTGTTTGGGATTTGGATAATTGGATTTAGAATTTCATTTTTATGTAATTTTTTTCAACGGTGAGGGTTCCTTAGAGGAAAAGTCAGTGGAGAAGAGAGTCTACATCGAAACCTATGGTTGTCAGATGAACGAGCATGATTCCGAGCGAATGCTTCGGCTCTTGGAAGGATCGTCCTATCAGGAGACCAATGACCCTCAGAAGGCAGACCTCATCCTCATCAATACCTGTAGCGTCCGAGAAAAACCGGAGCAGAAGGTTTACTCTGCTATAGGAAGATATAAAAGATTAAAAGAGAAGAGAGGAACGATTCTCGGAATCGCGGGCTGCGTGGCTCAGCAGGAAGGCCATCGGCTTTTAGACCGTATTCCTTATTTAGACATGGTGATCGGCACCCATGCCCTTTCCGCTATTCCGGACATGATTGCCAAGGTCGAAAAGACCGGAGAGAGAGTCTGCCATACTGATTTTGATGAGAAGGGAAGCTATTTGAAGGCCATCCTGCCTTCGGGCTCCCTCCAAAAGGTAAAATCTTTTGTGACGATCATGCAGGGGTGCGACCATTTCTGCTCTTACTGTATCGTCCCGTTTGTCAGAGGCAGGGAAAAAAGTCGCCCCAGCTCAGAAATTATTGAGGAGATCAGATATTTGGCTGAAAGAGGGGTGAAGGAAGTATGTCTGCTTGGCCAGAATGTGAATGGTTACGGAAGAGGGGTGGAGGGAGAGATCGGATTTCCAGAACTCCTCTTGCGGATTCATGATATCAGAGGGATCGAGCGGATCCGATTTACCACCTCTCACCCAAAGGATTTATCAGATGCTTTGATGGAGGCTTTTTCAAACCTATCCAAACTGTGCGAGCACATCCATCTCCCTTTTCAATCGGGGTCAGACCGGATTCTAAAAAGAATGAATCGAGGGTATACGGCTTCGTCTTACCTAAAAAAAATCGAACGCTTGAGGGCGTATCGTCCTGAGATAGCGATTACAGCGGACGTCATGGTAGGATTTCCTGGTGAGGATGAAGAGGATTATCGTCAGACTCTCGATTTGATCAAGAGGGTCCAATTTGATGACCTCTTCTCATTTAAATATTCGACCCGAAGGGGAACCCATGCGGCCCAATACACCGATCAGGTTGAAGAGGAGATCAAACAAAAACGATTGACACTTCTTCAGGAGATTCAGAGAGAGATCACCCTTCGTAAAAACATAGCCTTTGAGGGTAGGATCGAAGAGGTTCTGGTTGAAGGCCCGAGCAAGCAGAGCCATGAGGATATGACTGGGAGAACCCGCACCAACAAGAGTGTCAATTTTAATGGGGATCTGAAGTTGGTGGGGAAGCTGGTTTGCGTTAAGATCACCCAGGGGTTTGCCCACTCCTTGAGGGGAGAGCGGTTATCCACTGAATCAATGCCTTAGGGCGAAAGGAAGATAAGATGATTCGATTCGAACAGACCTTTATGAATTTTCTACTCCAACACCAGGAGAAACATAACCGAACCTATCACTTTCTCATCCTGATGGATGCCCTGATCAATGCAGCAAGGCACATTCAGCATTATTATCTGACAGGTGCATTAAGAGGAAATCTCGGTTTATCCGGCGATGTCAATGTGCAGGATGAAGATGTTATGCGAATGGACCAGATCGCACAGGAGATTACGATCCACTATCTGAAGACTTCTGGCCGGGTCATTCATGCCGTGAGCGAAGAATCAGACCAGATCATCCCCATTCATCCGGAGAGCGGGCGTTATTTTGTCTACTTCGATCCTCTGGATGGATCATCCAATATCCCCCATGGCCTTCCAGTCGGTTTTATGTTTGGTATAGCCAAACGGAATCTGGAGGGGCCTGAGGATGGGCACCTCAGAGCCGGCAAAGATTATATTGCCGCAGGCATGTTTGTGATCCCAACCGGGACCTTCACCCTCGGCCTTAAGGAAGCAGGGACCTGGAGATTTCATATTGATGAGACCATGACCTTTGTCAAACCAACGCGAATGATCCTTCCCGAAGATACGAAGAGCTGGGAATTATCATTTAATGCTTCGAACCGTTATACTTATGCGGAATGGGTTCAGAAGTGGATTGCGGAGAATGAAGCCAAGTATGCCTTCCGCTACCTGGGAGCATTGGCAGGGGATTTTCACCGCGTCCTGACCAATGGAGGCATGTTCATGTATCCGGCCATTGTCAATCACCCCAATCCAAAGAAGAACCGCCCCGAGGGCAAACTCCGGCTCATGTATGAGGCGGCTGTCGTGGCTTTCATGTGTCGTGAAGCCGGCGGGACGGCGGTCAATGAAGAGGGGATTCCAATTCTCGATATCCAGCCGACGAAACATCACCAGCGAACCGCCCTCTACGTGGGATCAAAGAGACTGGTAGAGGATATCGCCACAGTGTTAAGAAAAAAGGGATGAGTGAGATAGCGAATGTCTCGAATTAAAAGCTATTCGTCTCATTCGTTGTCATTCGTGACATTTAGTTTATAACCCAAGAGGAGAGAAGACCATGACAAAACAGAAAGTATCCAAAAAGGATTTAAAAAAAGCCCTTGAGGTCGGACGCCCTCCCAATATCCAGAGACTTTTCCCCAACTCCAGAGCTTTAATCGTCAGCGGAAAAGTGATTGATCGGGCCATGAGAGCCAAGGGCAAGGCCATGGCCATGGCTGCCAATGGTAGAAACCAGTTGGTCATCCGGGGGGTTCTTCAAGCCGCCCAGCGAGCCAATGCAGCTGTCATCATCGAGATCGCCAAATCCGAAGGTGGAACAAAGGCCTATTGTGCAGTCAATTACTGGAACATGGCCATGCTGGTTGATGCCCTATGCAATGAACTCAATATTACGGTTCCAGTGGCGATCCATGCAGATCATTACGGTATCCGAAATGAGAAAGACCTGTCTATCGCTAAGGTGGAGATCCCCAGTTTTTTTGAGGCTGGGATGACTTCGATTGCGATCGACGCTTCCCACCTTCCGGACGACAAAAACCTATTAGCCAATATCGCCATCAATCCTTATATCCCCAAATGGGCAGGACTTGAAACAGAGGTCGGAGAAATTAAGGGAGAACAAGGGCTTTCAACAGTAGAGGAAGCTTTGTTTTTAATCCAGGGCCTAAACGCTCATGACATCTTTCCGGATTGGATCGCTCTGAATAATGGGACGACCCATGGCATCGAAGAGAAGGACTCCGGAATTCAGGTGCAATTGACCGCTGAGATTCACACAGCCTTAGAGAAATATCAGGTCTCAGGGGCTCAACATGGAACCTCCGGCAATAGTTCTGAAAGGCTTCGGCAGATTGTTCAGCAAACCCATACTACCAAAGCCAATGTGGCCACCGCCCTCCAGATGATCTCCTGGGGGGTTGAGGTGAATGATTATGGAAATGCGATCCTGGATGCAGATGGAAATTTCAGCAAAATCAAAGGGGAGGGAGTCAGTGAAGAGTTATGGGAAGAGATGGTGATTTATGCCCAATCGAAGAATTGGAAAAAGGGGGATTATAAAAATCTCAATCTCCCTTTCGAAAATAGACTGCTTGCCCAGCCTTCGGAGATCCGGAAACGGATGGCCAAGGGGGTAGAGGATTTTTCCTACCGGATGATGACAGAGGTTTTTAACTGCGGGGATACCGCTCCCCTTGCCATCGAGGCCATTTTGAAGATGGGGTCTTATGATCTGGGACCAAAAACCAAGCGGATTGAAGATCCTTCGGAGTGGACAGAAGCCAAGATCATCGAACGGGCCTCAGGACTCGGAAAAGACAAAGGGCCTGCCGGTCGATTCGATGATTAATCCATGGGAGATCATGCTTTAACAATCTTTTTCTTCCATTGTTTCAAATTCTTGGTGGCGTTTCGGGTGTCAATGATCAAGGGAGCGTATTTGGCCACCTGTTCGTAGTCCACCTGGCTATGGTCTGTGACCACGACTGCCGCATCCATCCTCTGAAGCAGGCTCTTGGTAAGTGGAGAGGACCGTAATTTGAAGTGATACTTTCTAAATGGGGGAAGGGTCGGAATAAAAGGATCGTGATAAAATAGGGCCGCTCCTTTTTTCTGAAGAATGTTCATGATGGCAAGGGCAGGGGATTCACGGGCATCATCCACATCCTTCTTGTAAGCCACTCCAATGATCAAAATCTTGGCCCCCATTAGGCTCTTTCCATGGCGATTGAGGGCATCCTGAATCTTGGCTACCACATAGTAGGGAACGTGAACATTGATCTCTCCGGCGAGCAGGATGAATCGGGTTGCGAAATCGTATTCCTGAGCCTTCCATGAGAGGTAATAGGGGTCAATCGGAATACAGTGACCTCCCATTCCTGGACCGGGGTAGAAAGGGGTAAACCCAAAGGGCTTGGTGCTGGCGGCCTCGATTACCTCCCAGATGTCAATTCCCATACGGTCTGCAAGCATCTTCAATTCGTTGACAAGCGCGATATTGACGCTCCGGTAGATGTTCTCAAGGAGTTTGGTCAGTTCAGCCACCCGGGGTGAAGAGACCGGAACAACCTTCTGAATGGCCTGCCCATAGAGTGCTGTGGCTATCTTTTTGCAGACCGGCGTGACCCCCGAGATCACCTTTGGAATGCTGGAGGTTGTAAATCCCTTATTCCCTGGATCTTCCCTTTCTGGAGAGTAACCGAGAAAGAAATCTCTCCCCACCTTCAACCCGGTTGATTCCAGTTCTGGGAGAACCAGTTCTTCAGTCGTTCCAGGATAGGTGGTGCTTTCAAGGACAATCAATTGTCCCTTTCTCAGAGAGGAGCGTATGGATTGAGTGGTTTTCTCGATATACTGGAGATCGGGTTCTTTCTTTTCGGTCAACGGAGTGGGAACGCAGATCAGGATGCAATCGGGTTCTTGGAGTCTTGTGAAATCATTGGTAACATCAAATTGGTTTTTCCGGACAAAGTTAGAAATTTGAGCAGTTGGAATCGTTTTGATATAACTCCGGCCCTGCTTCAGAGAAGATACTTTTTTCGGGTCAATATCAAACCCCAACACCTTATAACCCACCTCACAAAATCTTAGAACCAATGGAAGACCCACATAGCCCAACCCGATGACTCCAATCAGGGCTTCCTTTTTAAGGATTTTATCTATCAGTTGAACGACGATTTTTCTGTCAGCCATAAAGATCCTTTTTAGGGTTCAAGGGTTCAAAGGTTCGAGGGTTCCAGCTCTTAATAATTATCTTTCTGCTTATTGTAGTCCTTGGTCACTCGGTCCCTTGCCCCCTGGACCCCCTTATCTTTTATAAAATGCTTTGATCCTATCAATGACCCATTCCTGTTGATCTTCTGTTAGTTCAGGAAAGATCGGTAAGGCCAGAGTCTCCTCGGCCGCCTTCTCTGAAACTGGAAAGTCTCCCTTCCGGTGTTTCAAAAAGGAAAAGCATTCCTGCAGATGGAGGGGAAGGGGATAGTAGATGTCTGTTCCGATCCCTTCCTCTGATAGGAATTTTCTGAGTTGGTCTCGTTTGGGAACACGGATCACATATTGATTGAAGATGTGGCGATTTGCGTATTGGATGACCGGGAGCTTTATTTCTGTTACAAAGGAAAGGAGGTCTTGAAAGAGTTTCTCATATCGTTGGGCCAGTCCCTGCCTCGCCTCTGTCCATTTCTCAAGGTATTTGAATTTTACCAGAAGGATGGCCGCCTGAATCGTATCGAGACGGCTATTGATCCCGATCCATTTGTGATAATACTTTGGCTGGCTTCCGTGGACTCTGAGAAGACGAACTTTTTCTGCCACCGCTGGATCATTGGCCACGACCATTCCCGCATCACCAAATGCGCCAAGGTTTTTTGTGGGGTAGAAGGAAAAACATCCAAGATCACCCATCTGACCGGCCTTCTGGCCTTTTGATTGGGCTGTGGGTTGATATTCTGAACCTAATGCCTGAGCCGCATCTTCGATGACATAGATCTGCTTTGATTTTGCAATCCTGAGAATCGGATCCATATCTGCACATTGCCCGAAGAGATGGACGGGCATGATGGCTTTTGTTCTGTTCGTGATCTTTTCTTCGATTTTCGATGGATCCATATTGTAGGTTTCGGGATCGATATCCACAAAGACCGGTATGGCGCCAATTCGAGAGACAGATCCGGCAGTTGCAAAGAATGTAAAAGGGGGAATGATTACCTCATCTCCTGGTCCGATCCCCAATGCCATTAAGGAGAGGAAAAGGGCATCTGATCCTGAGGCGACCCCGATGGCGTAGGGAGCCTCGCAATATCTGGCCACCATCTCTTCAAGGGCCTGAACCTGTGGCCCCATGATGAATTGTTGGGTTTCAAATACTTCGTTGATGGCGGATTGTATCTCTTCTCTCAGGGAGAGAGATTGCGGTTTCAAATCAAAGAAAGGGACTTTCATGGATTAGGTTTCTCCAATTTTTCTGAAGGAAATGTGGTCTTGAAAATAAGATAAAAAAAGGTGATAGTCAAGGCGAAATTGATGGGCGGATGGCGCGAATGGAGGCGTATGGGCCGAAACGCTTGTCGTTCCACACACGAATGGGTTTTCTTCGTACCAATTTGGTCTGATTCCCCCAACCAGGTAAGTCTTGGTCAAAGCGATGCATGAGAAGATCGTTCTGGATTCCATCTCCGTTATTCTGGTGAGACCTCGGTTCCCTGAGAATATCGGTTCCGTGGCAAGGGCGATGAAAAATATGGGGCTTCATCGCCTGACGATCGTAGATGGTTGTTCGCCTCTTCATATGAACGCCTATAAGTTGGCCTCTGGAGCGGAAGACATTCTTGAAAGAGCGGAAGAATATATTGATCTGAAAGAGGCCCTGGCGGAAATGGGTTGCGTGGTCGGAACGACTTCGAGGCAAGGGAAAGAGAGGGCTCCGCTTTTGACCCCGAGAGAATTGGCCATAAACCTGATTCCCATCTCCAGGAAGAATTCGATCGGTCTGGTGTTCGGATCAGAAAAGGAAGGGTTGACCAATGAGGAACTCTCCCTGTGCCATCTCTATGTCCGGATCCCTTCCTCAGAATCCTTTCCTTCTCTCAATCTCGCACAAGCCGTGATGGTCCTCTGTTACGAACTTTTTCAGTCTTCAACTGAAACATTAAGTCGCCCAGTTAAGATGGCTTCGTCCGCGCAGGTGGAGGGGATGTTTCAACATATGGAGCGGACTTTGCTGGAGATCGGTTTTTTAGAAGCGCAGAATCCAAAGAGGATCATGAGGGCCCTCAGGCGACTTTTTGGAAGAAGTCTACTCGAGGAGCGGGAGGTTCGAATCCTTCATGGAATCTGGAGTAAGGTCGATTGGGTAATAAGAAAAAGAGCCTAAGCGTCTGCTTGTCACACAGTCTGATAGTCTTTTCGTTCAGTCTTTCACCCCGTCAAAAAGGACCGCCGCTCTGATACAGGATGGAGATTATTTCTCTTTCAGCGAACAAGGGTTTTAATGGCCCATACGGGCTTAATCGTTAGAAAGTTTTCAATTTTCTTACGAGGTTTACCCCTCCCCGCCTTCCCTTAAGTAAGGGGAGGCTTGGGAGGGGTTATCATGATAGGTTGGAACTAACTCATTTCTTTTCAAGGAAAGGCTTTAAAAGATCGATCGGGACTGGAAAGATCGTGGTGGAGTTCTTTTCGGTAGCAACCTCGGTTAGGGTCTGTAAAAACCTCAATTGAAGGGCTGCGGGGTTGGCACCGATGACGCTTGCAGCTTGAGCCAGTTTTTCAGCCGCCTGATATTCTCCATCTGCATGAATGACCTTGGCTCTCCTTTCTCTTTCTGCTTCTGCCTGACGGGCAATGGCCCTACGCATCTCTTCGGGAAGGTCCACCTGTTTCGTTTCAACTTTGGACACCTTGATTCCCCATGGCTCTGTGTCCTTATCGAGGATATCCTGAAGATGCATATTGATCTTTTCCCGCTGGGAGAGCAACTCATCCAGTTCCGCCTGCCCTACGACGCTTCGAAGGGTGGTCTGGGCAAGCTGAGAAGTGGCATAGAGATAGTTTTCGACTTCGACGACCGCCTTATTTGGATCCATGACCCGGAAATAGACAACGGCGTTCACTTTAATCGAAACATTATCCCGGGTGATCACATCCTGTGGTGGAATGTCGAGGGTTACGGTCCGGAGACTGATCTTCATCAATTTATCAATTCCGGGAATGATAAAGATGAGTCCAGGCCCCTTGGCTCCAATCAGTCTCCCAAGGCGGAAGACCACGCCCCTCTCATATTCTCTCAAGATCTTAATGGCAGAGGCGGCTAAGATGAACAAAAAGACGATCAAAAAAAACATACCCGATGGAAGACCTGTCATACCACCCATGTGATTTCCTCCTTATTTTAATTTTTTAACCTTTAGTTTTAGGTTCACTACCCCGATCACCTCAACTTTTTCGCCTTTTGCAATGTTTTGGTCACTGATTCCATCCCAAAATTCTCCATGGATGAACACCTTTCCCTCGGGAGAGATCTCTGTTGTGGCTGTTCCTCTTTCTCCAAGCAAACCTTCCATTCCTGTGGTCGGCTTTGCGAGGCGAGCCCGAATGGCCATGGTTACCGCAAAGATGAAGAAGGCGGCACTGACGAGCACAGCCGGGATGATGACGCTCAAGGAAATCCTCATATATTCGGTTGGATTTTCAATCAGCATCATGGAGCCCAAGAAAAGGGAGATGACACCTCCTACGGAGAGGAGCCCGTGGCTGACGACCTTGATCTCTGCAATGAAGAGGATGATGGCAAACAGGATCAGGGCAAGACCTGCAAAACTGATGGGAAGCATCTGCAGGGCATAAAAGGCAAGGATGAGGAAAATTCCGCCAACAACCCCGGGAAGGATGGATCCTGGATTCGAGAGCTCAAAGAAGATACCATAAATCCCGAGCATCAGAAGGATGTAGGCAATGCTGGGGTTCGAGATAATGTCTAAAAGCCGATAGCGCCATCCCATCTCAAGTGAACGGGGTTTGACCCCTTTGGTCAGAAGGGTTCGTGTGACTCCATCAAACTTGATCACCTTACCATCAATTTTTGTCAGCAGGTCCTGGATGTCCGGGCTGATGAAGTCAACGACATTCGATTTGACCGCCTCCTCTTCTGTGATGGACACACTCTTTCTTACCGCCCTTTCGCCCCAGTCCATGTTTCTCCCCCTGGTTTTGGCGATGGTCTTGATATAGGAGACCGTATCGTTGACGATCTTCTCAGACATGGTTTTACTCTCTTTTCCCTCTCCAAGGGAGACCGGGTGAGCGGCCCCAATATGAGTGCCGGGGGCCATCACGGCAACATGAGCCGCCATGGTGATAAAGACACCTGCCGAAGCAGCCCTTCCTCCACTTGGAGAAACATAGACAATGACCGGTATGCTGGAAGTGAGGATCTTTTTGACAATGATCCTCATGGATTCCATCAGCCCCCCCGGTGTATCTAATTGGATGATGAGGCACTGTGCCCCATTCTCTGTGGCCTGATCAATCGATTGGGTAATAAACTTGGCCGTCGCTGGATTAATGATCCCGTCCACTTCGATAACATAGATCGGAGCCTTTTCCTGAGAAAGGACGGGGGGGGCCAGGAAGGATGAGAGGCTGAAGATCATCAGACCTATTAAAATTTTGAGAAAATCAATTTTCAAAGGTTCCTCCTTCATCTTATAAATTATCCTAAAAAGAGAGGAATGTCAAATCACATGGGAACCTGTCCAAGTTAGAATCAGGACCCCGGCGATCCATTTTATTCCAATTCCCAGATCAAAATTTGCAAATCATTCACCATTGACCGATATCTTAAATCCAAAATAGATCCGTTTGGATCATTTTAAATTGGTATTTGAACATTGTCCGGAAGGTCGCATCTGGGAACGGGTGCTCTTGAAACATACTCGTGTGACGAGGTGGTTTGCAAGACCATCTCATGTTTAAATGATTAGATCGCAATCCTCATGAGGTCTTCGCCGAGTATGATTTTTCCAGGATACACTTTTTTGCACTGGCTTAAGATGTCATGCTGGTCACAGATGGGATAGAGATGGGTGAGGAGCAATCTTTTACATCTCGATTCTCTTGCAATCCTTCCGGCAAGAGAGGGGGTGAGGTGGCCCTCCACTTTTTTACCATCCGGGAAGGAGCATTCGAGAACGAGTAGATCCGCATCCGAAGCGAGATTAACGATATTGCCGCAGTAGTCTGTGTCCCCGGAGATGACGAGCGATTTTCCATCTGACCACTCGATTCGATAGGCGATGCTCTCCGGAAGATGGGCCATGGGTTTGGAGAGGATCTTGATCTCCCCGAAGAGAAAGGGATTGGAGGAGATCTCTTGAATGATTAAATGATAGGTCTGGGGGGTGATCCAAGAACCGTAAAGATCGTTTATTTTATTAAAATGGCGTTTGAAACCAGGCCCACCTGCGCAGGTCAACTCTTTCTCTCGCGGGTGGTCTCCATATTTGCAGGCAAAGAGAATCGGGACAAGATCTGCGGTATGGTCAGGGTGGATGTGTGTGTAGAGAAGCAGATCCGGGTCCTGGTAGGTGACCCCGACCTCCAGCATCCTTCTCAACGCTCCTGGACCGGTGTCAATTAATATTTGAGAATTCCCTGAGAGGAGTAGAAGGCTTGGGGAGGCTCTCCTCAAAGAGGGAATTCCAGTTCCTGAGCCAAGGACAATCAATTCAGGCAATTTATTTTACTCCAGAAGCGGGGCTGAACTAAAATTAACATAAAACGAATAAATTTAAAACCTAAATTGAGCGATTCACCCAATCTCCCAAGGGGACGGCAATGCCTCAAACCTTTTTAGAAGGCGATACGTTGAACGTCCGGATCATGGACCTTTAGCGTTCACCCAACGGGTGAGGATTGAACAGGCCCGAGGGTTAATTTAATCAATCAAAGGGAATCGCTCTAGGAGGCTTTTCGCCCTCCCCGCTCCCCTTGTGAAGGGTGAAAGAAATCACTCAATTTGGGTAAAACCTAAATCATTTGACAAGTCCCTGTTTTTTTAATAAGTTGACAAAAAGCAATAACAAAAATTAATGACAGAAAGCACTTGTATCATCGAGATTGATGGGGCATACGGGGAAGGGGGAGGACAGATTTTAAGGACCGCCCTTGCGTTTTCAGCGATTCTAAAACAGCCGGTTAAAGTCAATCGGATTCGGGCAGGCCGAAGGAACCCCGGACTTCAGCCCCAGCACCTGAAAAGCATTGAGGCGCTGGCCAAGATTACGAGGTCTGAAACAGAAGGAGCAAAGATTGGCTCTGATAAGATTACTTTTATTCCTGGAGAGATCGTTCCAGGTCACTATGAGTTCGATATAGGAACAGCAGGTTCTGTGACCCTTCTTCTTCAAGCGCTTCTCCCTCCTCTTTCTTTGGCTCAATCCAAGTCCAGTCTTATTCTGACAGGTGGAACCCATGTCGCCTGGAGTCCCCCCTTTCATTATCTCACGGAGGTTCTTTTTCCAGCTCTCGCTCAAATTGGCGTTCAGGTAAGGGCTGAGATAGAGAGATGGGGCTGGTATCCAAAAGGGGGAGGCAGAATGAAGGTGGAGATTCATCCTGCTCCTGATCTGTCTCCGATTTCATTGGTGAATCGTGGTGCCATCCAGGGGGTTTACGGGATTTCAGCCACCTCCAATCTTCCATTGCATGTCGCTGAAAGGCAGAGGGAACGCGCTCTCACCAGAATAGAGAACGAGTTGAATCTGAAGGCGGAGATTGAAATTCTTTCCGCGGTTCCATCAAACGGTCAGGGATCGTTTCTTTTTCTCGTAGCGGAAACAGAGGGAGCCAAGGCAGGATTCTCATCCCTGGGAAAGAGGGGGAAGAGGGCAGAAGTGGTGGCAGATGAAGCCGTTGATTCCCTAAAAAAGTATCTGGAGTCAAATGGTTGTATTGATCCCCATCTTGCAGACCAACTCGTCCCCTTCATGGTTTTTGGCGATGGAAGATCGTCCTTTACAACGACCTGCATTACTGAACATCTTTTATCCAATCTATGGGTTGTCGAACGCTTCATGAAAGTCTCTGTGTCGAGAATGGGGCGCCGGGGAGGAGAAGGGAGGATTGACTTGATTCCTGAATCATATTAACATTTAATAAAAAGGAGGAATACATCAGTAAGGTTTTTGGAAATACCATCGGCTTAAAACCCAATCAGATCAAGAAGGTTGGGTATATCTACCGGCGGAAGATCCCGCCTCAACAGATCGTTACCCCAGAAGTCGCTCGCCTTTTAGTTGACCTTTCCAGTGAGATTCATAGGCAGATTGGCATACTCGTTGGAAGACGAGGTACCATTGAGATGGTCATTGTTGGAGATCAGAGGGGCATTACCCTTCCCGATCTTTCACGGTATCGGTCTGGAATTCCAAGATTAAGGGGGTTACGACTGATTCATACTCACCTTCAGGGGGAGCCCCTGAATGAAGAAGACTTAACCGACCTTGCCCTCCTCAGACTGGATATGATCGTTGCCCTTTCAGCGGATGATCAAGACGAACAGGGAGTTGCCTACTCAGCCCATCTCCTCCCTGACAACCCCGACAAGAAGGTATGGGAGATCAAGCCTCCAATACCATGGAGACAGTTAGAGGGAGATTTTCTGAAATGGATCCAGTCCCTTGAAGATGAGTTTCAGAGAGGGCAACGTGTCTTTTCGACGAAAGGACGTCAGGAAAAAACGATTCTCCTCTCTGTGAGTCGGGACAGTCGGGAGACGTTGGAAGACTCACTGGAGGAATTGAGAGATCTTGCAGAGTCAAGCGGGCTTAAGGTGGTTGAGACCATCATCCAGAGGCCACAGAATATTTCTCACTCCACTCTGATCGGAGAGGGGAAATTAAAAGAGTTACTGGTGAAATGCATGCAATTGGGAGTGGATTTGATCATCTTCGATCAAAACCTGACTCCAGGTCAGATGACTTCGATCTCTGACCTAACGGAGTTAAGGGTGATTGACCGGACCCAACTCATTCTTGATATCTTTGCCCAAAGAGCCCATACTCGCGATGGGAAGACACAGGTTGAGCTTGCCCAACTCAAATATCTGCTTCCCCGTCTGGCCAGAAAGACGTTGGCCCTCTCCCGGCTCACCGGCGGAATTGGAGGACGGGGACCTGGGGAGACGAAACTTGAGATTGACCGCCGAAGAGTCAGGGACAGGATACATCTCCTGGAAAGGGAGCTTGAGAAGTTAAGCCAGAGAAGAGAACAGAGAAGGGCACTTCGGAAAAAGGCCGGAATTCCGATCCTTTCGATCATTGGATATACCAATGCGGGGAAGTCCACCCTTTTTAATCTTCTTACGAGAAGCCAGTTCAATGCTGAAGATAAACTCTTTGCCACCCTGGACCCTGCCACAAGAAGACTTAGATTAGGAAACGCCTTCCATCTTCAAGAAAGGCCAGAAGATGTGGTGATCACTGATACGGTTGGATTCATTAAGGATCTTCCCAAGGATCTGATGGGGGCCTTTCGGCCTACTTTTGATGAACTTCGGGAGTCGGATCTTTTGATCCATCTGGTGGACATCAGCAGTCCAAGACGCGATGATCATATGAAAGCGGTGGAAGCACTGATGCTCGAATTGGGATTGGATCAGATTCCACGAATGGTCGTTTTTAATAAAGAGGACAAGGTCGAACCAGACGAGGCGAGGGCGCTCTGCAAACGATATGGAGCGATATCCATTTCCGCTCTTCGGCCAGAAAGCCTTGGGGATTTTTTAAAAGTCTTGGAAAAAAAGCTGCTTGAAATCCGATCTTCAAAGAGACAGGGGAAGGGTGAGTCGGGTTTTAACGAGCAAGAGGAAAAAGAAGAGTCCTGGTTGACAAACCGAATTTCGTCTGATATATGAAGTAAAATCTTTTAGATCGCGAGGCTGGAGGATGGATGACCATCTGAAACAGATTCGAGAATATCTGACTTTTGATGACGTTTTGCTGGTTCCTGCTTTTTCAGAGGTCCTGCCGGTTGGAACGGATATCAGCACACAGTTGACGCGGGACATACGCCTGAACATCCCTCTGGTAAGTGCTGCCATGGACACGGTGACAGAGGCTCGGACCGCTATTGCCATGGCTCAGGAAGGTGGGATTGGGATCATCCACCGCAATTTATCGATCGCTGATCAGGCGATGGAGGTGGATAAGGTGAAGAAGTCTGAGAGCGGAATGATCCTCCATCCCATCACCATGCATCCCGATCAGAAGATTCATGAGGCCCTTGAGGTCATGCGGAGGTACCGGATTTCGGGGGTGCCGATCACTCAAGAAGGGAAACTGGTTGGGATCCTTACCAACCGGGATCTCCGTTTTGAGAAGAAGCTGGACGAAAAAATTTCATCGGTGATGACCAAGGATCGCCTCATCACCGCACCGGTCGGGACGACCCTTGAACAGGCAAAGGAGATTTTACACAAAAACCGAATCGAAAAATTGCTGGTTGTTGATGAATTTAACCATTTGAAAGGTCTGATTACGATCAAAGATATTGAGAAGATGAGGAAATATCCGAATTCCTGTAAAGATTCCCATGGCCGGCTCCGAGTGGGGGCAGCCATCGGTGTGGGAAAGGACCGGGAAGCCAGAACCGAGGCACTCATTCGGGCGGGAGTGGATGTTCTGGTCATTGATACGGCTCATGGACACACGAAAGATGTCCTGGAGGCGGTACGCGAGACCAAAAAGAATTTTCCTCAAACTCAGCTGATCGCCGGTAACATTGCGACCAAAGAGGGGATGCTTGATCTGATCCAGGCTGGAGTGGATGGGGTCAAGGTCGGAGTAGGACCAGGATCCATCTGCACCACGCGTATTGTCGCTGGAGTGGGAGTTCCCCAGCTCTCAGCCATCCTGGAGGTGGCTGAGGTTTCTGCCACCTACGATGTCCCTATCATTGCCGACGGGGGGATTAAATTCTCAGGAGACATCACCAAGGCCCTTGCTGCAGGAGCCGGTTCCGTGATGATAGGAAATCTCTTTGCCGGTACCGATGAAAGCCCTGGAGAACTGGTACTCTACCAGGGGAGAAGCTATAAGGTATATCGGGGCATGGGTTCGCTTGAGGCAATGAAAGAAGGAAGCAAAGACCGCTACATGCAGGCGGATGTGGAGAGTGAAACGAAACTCGTTCCAGAAGGGATCGAAGGCCGCGTGCCCTACCGGGGAGCGCTCTCATTCTGCATCCATCAACTGATCGGTGGGCTCAAGGCAGGCATGGGATATATGGGAGCCAAAAACATTAAGGAGATGCGGCAGAAGGCGCGTTTCATTCGAATCACCTCTTCGGGATTGAAGGAGAGTCATGTCCATGATGTGATTATCACTAAAGAGGCTCCAAATTATCGGTTAGAATAGATTTCTATTTCCGCTGGCTTGGGATACAACGTAATCCTAAAGGTTACGTTACCATCAAGATTAGCATTCCTTCTTAAAGGGTCTGAGAGAAAGAGGCTTTCGGATGGGACTGAAAGGGAAGGGGCCACCGTGAAGAAAAAAGCCATTTTGCTCTTCCTCATTCTCCTCTTTTCGTTGCTTTATTATCTTGGATTTCTCACCCCCAAGGAGACGATTCCTTTATCAAAGGAGTTCTTTTCCGCTGAGGGCCCAACAGCGGTTGAGCCGACTCTGGATCTCAAAGGGGTGGGAGTGGTTAAGGCGAAGGCCACAGAAAAAAAGCCTCCTACCTTTGAAAAGAAGGATCTGGATCAACTTTACCAACTCAAACTGGATAAGGGGGTCCGGAATCTCCCCACCTTCTCCCTGTTCTTGGTCCGGGAAGCCCAAAAGGCGCGAAAGGATAACCAAACCGATCGGGCCATCGAATTGGCGTCCTATGCCAGCCTCTTTTCACCGGATCTTTACCAGGGTCACTTTGAATTGGCCAGGGCGCGGTGGCAGAAAAATCCGTTTGATCTTGGTGTGGTTATTTCTGAAATCATCACAGGATATAAGGTTCGATTCAACTATTATCCATCTTCCCTCCACCTCTTCTATCATATCTTCTATATCTTTTCCAATGCCCTCCTGATGGCCTTCATCATCTTTGGCCTTGTGGTCCTCTGGAAATATATCCCGCTCTATTTCTATGAGATCCGAAAGAATCTGACCAATGAGGTTTCGAATCTTCTCATCAATGGCATGAAGATCTTTGTCCTGTTTATCCCTTTCTTTCTCCGTCTGGACCTTTCATGGGCCATTCTTTTTTGGGCGATCCTATTGTGGGGATACGTGCCATCCCGCGAAAGGCAGTTTATCATCTTTTTTCTAATCGTTTTGGTCTATTTTCCTTTCTTCCTTCGAACCTCTTCCGCTTTTCTGAATAGCCCGAATTCAGTGGTCCTCCTGGAGTTACATGAGGCCAACCATGAGAACTGGGACAAAGGGACCGAGGAGACATTGAAGTCTTGGTCCCTTTCAAATTCAGATGATTCACAGGTTCTCTTCACGCTGGGCTTGATCGAGAAACGGCGGGGACGATACACTCAAGCCGAAGATTATTACAAAAAGGCGATTGATCGAGATCCGAATTGGAGTGAGGCCCATTCCAATCTGGGAAATGTCTATCTCGCCCAGAAACAGGTTCAGATGGCCATCACCTCTTATCAGCAAGCCATTGAGCTCAATCCGAATAAGGGGGCCTATCATTTTAACCTTTACCGCGCCTATTCACAGGAGACCTTTCTCTCCTGGAAATCGGACAGGGCCTTTCAAAGGGCCAGGCAGCTCGATCCTGCTTTGATCCAGTTCTATTCCTCAATCGATTCGCCCAATATGAACCGTCTGGTGATTGATGAGGTCCTCACTCCTTCAATTCTCTGGGACCGGTTTATGGAACGCTATATCGGGAGAGAAGGGTTTTTATTCCGTCTGTTTAAGGCCTGGTTTGAAGGAATTCCCTCAGCCCTTCCCTTTCTTGCACCGATCCTTTTCTTGGCCTATCTCATCGGGATGTCCCGATATACCCGGGCAAAACGATTTCTTACCCGATGCCCCATGTGTGGAAGCGCCACCCATCGGTTTTATTTGAGCGCTCTAGAAACGGACAAACAGGAATTTGTCTGTTTTAATTGCTATCGGCTTTTTGTTCAGAAGGAGAAACTCCATCCTAAGATCATGGAGAAGAAGTCCATCCAGGCGCAGGCCTTTCAACAACAGGACCATTTTATCGGAAAATCCATTTCCTATTTCCTGATTGGATTCGGACAGATATGGAGAGGAGAGACCTGGAAAGGGCTTATCCTTCTCCTTCTCTTCTTCATTTTTGTTTTGAGGTTTGTCTTCTGGAGTGGCGTGCTGCCAGAAACGACGCATCCGTTTTCCTTTGCCCGGACGAGTTTGGTGATTTGGGGAGGGTTTTTTATCCTCTTCTATCTCATCTATTACCGAAAAGTAAAGTACCCGAAGCCGGATTATGAAATCTCGGCCTAATGGGAGAAACCTATGGCCCTTCAAGGGACACTCAAAGATTTCAGTATTACCGAAATCATCCAGCTTATCGGACAACAGCTTAAGACCGGAGTCCTGAAGATACGCCGGGGAAAAAACCTTGTGGAGATCTCTTTTGTGGATGGAATGATCGTCCATGTCTATTCCAATTACCGAGGGAAAAAAGACCTGATCGGAGAAATTCTGGTAAAGGCTCAGTTGATCACGGATGAACAATTAGAAAGGGTGCTTAAGATTCAGAAAGAGACTCTCAAATATATTGGTGAGATCCTGGTCGAACTTGGACTGTTGACCAAAGAGGATATCCTGAAGGTCATCACCACCCAGATCTATGAGACCATCTATGACCTGTTCTGGTGGGAAGACGGAACGTTCAATTTCGACCTCAAATTGGTAGAAAGCTACAAAAAGATTCCCTTTGCCCTCAGTACCGAACAAGTGCTTTTGAACATCCTCCGAATGGTGGATGAATGGTCGGAGATTGAGAAGAAGATCTTTTCCCCTCACCTTGTTTTTCGGAAACCTCTCGGAACGGAAGAGAAAACCACCGGTGCTCTTTCTCCTCAACACCTGATGAGGGAGAAGTTAAGTTCAGAACAGGAGATGATCTACACCCTGGTGGATGGGAACCGGACCGTCCAGGAGATCATTGATCGCAGCCTCCTTGGGAAATTTTATGCCAGCGAGATTTTACTCAACCTGATGGAGATGGGATTCATCGAGGTTGCCGGGATCCGCACTCCCAGTCTGGTTAAGAAGGTTAAGATGATCAATTTTCGAGAGACCATGGCCTTTATCTATTATGGTGCCTTCTTAATCTTTATCTTTCTCCTCCTGATCTATTTTAAACCCAATTTTTTGCACCATTTCTGGGGGTCGAAGATTGAACGGGTCAATATCGAGACGCCCTCCCTTTTTGTCCATCGGGCTCAGCTCGAACGAATCAAGAAAGCACTCGACATCTTCTACCTGGAGAAGGGAACCTATCCCGAGAAGCTCGAGGAGCTGGTCGCTGCCAATCTTCTCAGGAAAAGCGACCTCTTCTATCGGAAAGGTGTGGCCTATCAGTACGAATTGAAAGAAGGTAGATATATTTTGAAACATTGAAACAGACCTTTTCCATTGATTTCATTCCTCATATATCCTATTCTTCCAAAGGAAAAGAGTGAAACCGTCTCACCCTATCGATAAGATACTCATACTCGATTTCGGCTCCCAATATACGCAGTTGATCGCCCGGCGGGTCCGGGAGTGCCGGATCTATAGCGAGATTCAGCCTTACCATTTCCCCCTCGAAAGAATCAGAGCGCTTTCGCCTCAGGGGATCATCCTTTCTGGAGGACCGTCAAGCGTTTATGAACCCCAAGCGCCCCACTGTGATCCGAAACTGTTCACGTTGGGCATTCCTATTTTAGGAATCTGTTATGGGATGCAGTTGATCGGGCATCTGTTAGGAGGCGAGATCGCCCGTTCGGACAAGAGAGAGTATGGGAAGGCCCGGCTGATCATTGACCATGAGGGAAAACTGTTTGACGGAATGGGAGGAAAGGGGCGAGCCCTCCAGGTCTGGATGAGCCACGGGGATCAGATCCGACAGTTACCTCCTGGATTTCGTTCACTGGCCCATTCCAGCAATACCCCTTTTGCTGTCATTGAGGATCGGCAACGAAGCATCTATGGCCTTCAGTTCCATCCAGAAGTTGTCCATACCCCCCAGGGAATGGTTCTCCTCCGGAATTTTCTTTTCCATATTTGTGGGTGTGAGCATCTCTGGGACATGAAATCTTTTTTAGAGAGAGCAACAGAGGAGTTGAAAAGAAAAGTCCGCTCCGGAAGGGTCATCTGCGGCCTGAGCGGAGGAGTGGATTCCACTGTGGTTGCCCTTCTTCTTCATCGGGTCATCGGTCATCGCTTGAGTTGTATCTTCGTCAATAATGGATTGCTCCGACGCAACGAGGCCGAGCAGGTGGTTGACCTTTTTCGCCACCATTACAATATCCCTCTCATCTATGTGGATGCGACGGAGCGATTTCTACGGCGGTTGCGCGGGGTAACGGATCCTGAAGAGAAACGGAAGAGAATTGGAAGTGAGTTTATCTCGGTGTTTGAGAGGGAGGCAAAAAAGCTGGGAGGCGTGGTATACCTTGCCCAGGGAACCCTCTATCCGGATGTGATCGAAAGCGTTTCCTGGAAAGGTCCTTCAGCGACCATTAAAAGCCACCACAATGTTGGTGGGTTACCGGAGAGGATGAAGTTGAAGTTGGTGGAACCCCTGCGGGAGTTATTTAAGGATGAGGTGAGGGAGTTAGGCAAAGAACTGGGTCTCCCTCCGGAGATGATCCACCGTCAACCCTTTCCAGGACCCGGTTTAGCTATTCGAGTCATCGGGGAGGTAAGCCCCGAGCGCTTGGAGATTCTGAGAGAGGCGGATGCCATCGTCATGGACGAGATGCAGAAGCGAGATCTGCTTCGCCGGGTCTGGCAGTGTTTTGCAGTTCTGCTGCCGGTGAAGACGGTCGGGGTAATGGGTGATTTCCGGACCTATGAACATGTGGTAGCCTTACGGATTGTGGAGAGCCAAGACGGGATGACCGCCGATTGGGTGAAGTTACCCTATTCGATCCTGGAGCAAATTGCTAATCGAATCATCAACGAAGTCAAACGTGTGAATCGGGTGGTCTATGACATTAGCTCCAAGCCACCCAGCACAATTGAATGGGAGTAAAGGGAAAAAGATCGAAATCTGAAGCAAAGATGTTAAATCCAAAACTCCAAACCCTAAACAAGCCCAAATGCCCAAAGCACCAAACTCAAAAAAATATCAAGTGTAAACTTTTACTTTTACCCCAATTGCGTGATAATTTTTGGAAAATATCCTCCAACTCCCCTTTGCTAAAGGGGAGAACCCAATAGTGTCCCTTTGAAAAAGGGATTGAGGGGGATTTTAAAATTTGTTTTAAACAGCCTAAAAATGGCTCAACCATCAGGGGAATCTTTCAAGGAAATAATTATTTTTCACTCAATTGGGGTTTAGATTTTGGGGTTATTTAGGATTTAGATCCCTACACATTAAATTCTGAGAATTTATCTCTAACACTTTAAACCAAAAAATCTCCCCTTCCGTGGGAGGCGATGAGGGGGAGGGGATTATCGGAGAAATTTCAAATATCTTTGACGAGAGTTTAGCGTTTTAAATTTAAAGCATTTCAAATTATGAATTTTAGATTTAAAATATATGTTGACATTTCTACTCCAGCATTTGAAAGTTAATGAGTATGTCACATACCGAATTTGTTCATCTCCATGTTCATAGCCAGTACAGCCTGCTCGACGGAGCCATTCGATTTGATGAGGTCTTTGATTTAGCAAAAAAATTCCGAATGGACTCCTTAGCCTTGACCGATCATGGAAACATGTTCGGCGCTATTGAGTTTTACCAGGCCGCAATCAAACACGGAATCAAACCCATCCTCGGATGCGAAGTCTATGTGGCTCCAGGGAGTCGGTTCGAGAAGAAGGCGACGGGCGAAGGGGGGGAGAGCAACTTTCATCTGACCCTTCTGGTGAAGAATCGGACGGGTTATTTCAACCTCATTAAACTCATCAGCCTTGCTCATCTGGAGGGATTTTATTATAAACCGAGAGTCGACAAGGAACTTCTGAGCCGATACCACGAAGGATTGATCTGCCTCAGTGGATGCCTCAAGGGCGAGGTCGCCTCTCTGGCCGCCCGGGGAGAGATGAAGCGTGCACTTCAAACCGCTGAAGACTATCGCCGGATCTTTGATGATCGTCGCTTTTTTATCGAAATTATGAGAAACGGCGTCGAGAATCAATCCACGATCAATGAGCGTCTCATCGAGATCGGCCGAGAGCTGTTTATCCCGGTGGTTGCTACCAATGATTGCCATTATCTTCATCGCGAGGATGCACAGGCCCACGAGATTCTGCTCTGCATTCAGACCGGAAAGACCCTCCAAGAGACTGACCGCATGAGATTTTCTTCGGATGAATTCTATTTTAGATCTTCTGAGGAGATGAGGGGCCTGTTTCGGGACATCCCGGAGGCCATTGCCCACACGCTTGAAATTTCAGACCAGTGCAACCTGGAACTGAAATTCGATGAGAAGCACATTCCGAGGATTGCGGTCCCCTCGGGAGAGTCTGCAGAAAGCCATCTCGAGAGGTTAGCCAGAGAAGGGCTTGAACGAAGGCTTCAGCCCTATCGGGAGAAGCCTGATTTTCAAGATCGGACTTTACGATACCGCCATCGACTGGAAGAAGAACTGAAGATCATCAAGTCGATGGGATACCCCGGCTATTTCTTAATTGTGGCAGATTTCATCCAATATGCCAAACAGAAGGGGATTCCAGTTGGTCCGGGCAGAGGCTCCGTGGCAGGGAGCCTGGTGGCTTATGCCCTTGGCATCACCGATCTCGATCCCATCGAGTACGACCTGATCTTTGAGAGGTTTTTAAATCCCGGCCGCAAGAGCAGCATGCCCGATGTTGACGTTGATTTCTGCATGGACGGCCGGGATGAGGTGATCCGATATGTGATGGAGAAGTACGGAAAGGAGAATGTCGCCCAGATCATCACCTTCGGCAAGATGCAGGCGAGAGCCGTACTGCGGGATGTGGGCCGCGTGATGGGAATTCCCTATGCTGAAGTGGATCGGATTGCCAAACTGATTCCCAGTTCTCCTAACATCAGCCTGGAGGAGGCGATTGAGAAGGAACCCCAGCTGAACGAGTTGATTCAAAAGGATCTCAGGATCGCCTCCCTCTTTAAAATCGCCCGCTCCCTTGAGGGATTAACCCGCCATGCCTCCACCCACGCCGCAGGCGTGGTCATTTCCAACCGTCCCTTGATCGAATACCTTCCTCTATACCGCGGGCAGAATGATGAGGTGGTCACTCAGTATGCGATGAAAGAGGTGGAGGCGATCGGGTTGGTGAAGTTCGACTTTTTGGGGCTAAAGACCCTGACCATGCTCAACCACACTCTTCAGCTCATCGAAAAGAACCGGGGGATCAAGATCAACCTTGCAGAAATTCCCCTCGACGATAAAAAGGTTTTTTCTTCTCTGGGAGCGGGTTCCAATCTCGGGATCTTCCAATTGGAGAGCACCGGGATGAGGGACCTGTTGACCAAGCTCAAACCCGAGAGTTTTAAAGACATCATTGCCCTGGTGGCCCTCTACCGGCCAGGTCCATTGGACAGTGGTATGGTTGATGAATTTGTCAAACGTAAACATGGGAAAGGGACCATCTCGTATGAAGTCCCAGCCCTCGAAGGGATTCTGAGTGATACCTATGGTGTTATTGTTTACCAGGAGCAGGTGATGCGCATTGCAAGCAATCTTGCCAGTTTTACGCTTGAAGATGCGGATAATCTCCGTAGGGCCATGGCCAAGAAGGATTTCTCGGAAATGGAGAAACAGAAGGAGAAATTCCTCGAGGGAGCTAAGAAGAGCCGAATCTCCCCGAAGAAGGCAGAGAAGATCTTTGATCAGATGGAGACCTTTGGCCGTTACGGGTTCAATAAATCCCACAGCGCGGCCTATGCCCTCATCGCCTATCAGACGGCCTATTTGAAGACCCATTACCCCATCGAATTTATGGCTGCTCTTCTGTCGAGCGAAGTCCAGAATGCGGATAAGATGTTGAGGTATATTGCAGAGTGCCGCGATCTCTCCATTCCCATCCTTCCACCGGATATCAATGAGAGCCATCGCGATTTTACCGTCGTCGGCGATCAGATCCGCTTCGGTCTGGCGGCAGTAAAAAACGTGGGAGAAGCCGCGATTGAGGCGATCCTTAAAGAGAAGGAGGAGAAGGGGAGATTTCGATCCCTTTATGATTTCTGTCAGAGGGTGGATCTTCGAAAGGTGAATCGTCGGGTGATCGAAAGCCTGATCAAATGTGGAGCCTTTGATTTCTCCCGTGCCCATCGTTCCCAGATGCTTGCCGTTCTTGAAGAGGTCCTGGAACGAACCCAGGACGCCCAGCGTAAGAAGGAAGGTCTCCAGATGAGCATGTGGGGAACGTCTCCGAAAGAGGAGGAGGTATCCTATCCTGATTTGGAGGAGTTTCCTGAAAGCCAGTTGATCCTCTTAGAAAAGGAGACCATTGGGTTTTACATTTCGAGACACCCCCTGTCTCCCTATCTCGAAGAGATTAAACGATGGTCGAATGGAGATACCTCTGTCCTTGCCCAGTTGCAGACTGGCCAAGAGGTGAAGATCTGCGGATTGGCGAGCAACCTCAAGGAGACCGTCACCAAGAAAGGGGATCGGATGGCTTTTTTAAACCTGGAAGATATGAAGGGGTTTGTGGAAGTCATTCTGTTTCCGGATGTCTATAAAAGCGCCTCATCCTGCCTGAAGAGCGGAGACCCACTGTTGGTGCGCGGGACCCTTGATCCTTCAGGAGATCATGTCAAAATCAAAGCCAAGGAGGTTCGTTCTCTTTCCGGGTTGATGTCCTCTGCCGTCCGTTCTTTTCATCTGAAAGTGCCGCACGCCTCGCTGACGCGGACAGGTCTGGTCGAATTAAAGGAGGCGATCCTTTCCCACAAGGGGACATGCCGAGTCTTCCTTCACATCACCAATGGCGAAAGCCAGGAGACCGTGATTTCTTTTTCCGACGAATATCGGGTGGATCCCTCTCCAGCCTTTCAATCTCGCATCAAAACCTTATTCGTCTCTTCACACCTCTCTCTGGAATGGAGTTAGAAGATGGTTAAACATTATCTGGACTTTGAGAAGCCACTCGTTGATCTCGAAAACGAGATTGAGCATCTTAAGAGATTTTCAATGGGAAAACATCTCCATTTTGATGGACAGATCAGACACCTCGAAGAGAAACTGCAGCGGTTAAGAAGGGAGATCTTTTCAAACCTGACAGGCTGGCAAATCACCCAGTTAGCCCGGCACATTGATCGACCCAAAGCCTCCTATTATATTCAGACGATCTTCCATCATTTCATCGAACTCCACGGAGACAGGAGTTTTGCAGATGATCCGGCGATCATCGGTGGATTGGCAAAGTTGAATGAGCGATCGGTCATCGTGGTGGCCCACCAGAAGGGAGCCGATGTGAAGGAGATGTCCTTCAGAAATTTCGGCATGCCCCATCCAGAGGGATACCGAAAGGCATTGAGGTTGATGAAAATGGGGGAGACCTTTCAGAAGCCGATCATCACGATGATTGATACCCCCGGCGCTTATCCTGGGGTTGGGGCTGAAGAAAGGGGACAGGCGGAAGCCATTGCCCGGAATCTTAAAACGATGGCAATGCTCCGGACGCCGATCATCACCATCGTCATTGGAGAAGGAGGAAGCGGTGGGGCCCTGGCCATTGGAGTTGCGGATCGGGTCCTCATGCTGGAGTATTCGATCTATTCGGTAATTTCTCCGGAAGGATGTGCGGCCATCCTCTGGAAAGACGGAGAGAAGGGCAAAGCGCCAGCAGCGGATTCACTTAAATTGACCGCTTCAAACTTGTATCGGTTAGGGGTGATTGATGAAGTGATTGAAGAGCCCTTGGGCGGAGCCCACCGAGATCCACGGTCCATGGCCAGCCGGTTAAAAGGGGCATTGGAAAAACATCTTGCTGAACTGGGAACCCTCGACATGGATGCGCTCATCATCAACCGGTATGAGAAATTTAGAAAGATGGGGGCCTTCCTGGAGGAGGGGATTACATAGAATGAGAGATGTCCTCAACTCATAAAATTCATGTGTTACCTGAAGCGATCGCCCAGAAGATTGCTGCCGGAGAAGTCATCGAGAGGCCGGCCTCTGTGGTCAAGGAGTTGATGGAGAACGCAATTGATGCTGGCGCTTCTGAAATCCTCGTGGAACTCCGGTCCGGGGGACTGCAGCTTATCCGAGTGGTGGATAATGGCGAGGGGATGAATCCCGAGGATGTTCCCCTTGCCCTCCAACGGTTCGCAACCAGCAAGATCAGGTCGGCTGAAGACCTTTATTCCATCAACACCCTGGGGTTTCGTGGAGAGGCCTTACCCAGTATCTTGTCCGTTTCGCAGATGGTCCTACGAACCCGTCCCTCCCATTTGTTGAGCGGAACGAAGGTGGTGGCTGAGGGAGGCGGGGTGAAGCAGATTTTGGAAACCGGGTGCCCCGTTGGAACGGAGATCGAGGTTCATCAACTCTTTTACAATTTCCCAGTGCGGAGAAAATTCTTAAAATCGATCCGGACGGAACTCCGCTATGCCCTCCATCACTTTCTCAGGATCAGCCTCGCCCATCCTTCCATCACGTTTAGATTCATTCACGATGGTCGTTCCTTGGAGGAATTGATCAAAACGGACTCCCCGCGGATCCGCGTGGAAGCCGTCCTCGGCCAAGAGGTGGCAGGTCATCTCGAGGCGGTCCAATGTGAGGAGGACGAAATTCGAATAGAGGGCTTTGTCACGCTTCCTTCCTTCTCGAAACGAAATGGAGAGGGGATTTCCATCTATATCAACCGGAGACATGTGAAGGACCGCATCACCTATAAGGCTTTGCTGGATGCTTACCGGCACATCCTTCCGGCGGATCGATATCCGGTGGCGGTCCTTTTCATCCGACTTGCTCCCTCTTCGGTCGATGTCAACGTCCATCCGACCAAGGCCGAAGTCAAATTTAAGGAACCCGAACGAGTTTATGAGGCCGTATGGTCTTGTGTCCGCAGGACCCTTGAGGATGGGTCTCTCCATAAAAAAGGGGAGACTCCAGAAGGTCTCTTAGAGTTCATCCCCAAAAATGAACTTCAGCCCTCTTTCTCGTTTCATTCTTCACGGGACTCCTTTACGCAATGGGGAAAAGAGGGCATCATCTCAAAAGCCGCAGAAGGAGAAATCTCCTGGAACACGGAGCAAAGGGGTCCTTATCGAATCGTCGGGCAGATCTGGGGGACCTATATCCTCTGTGAGACAGAGGGGATGCTGCTGATTATTGATCAGCATGCAGCCCACGAGAGAGTACTCTATGAGAAGCTGAAGAAGAGATGGAATGAACAGGCTCCTGTTTCAGAGACGTTACTTCTTCCGGTGATGATGGAATTGTCACCTGAGGAATCGCTTCTCCTTGAATCGAACCAATCGGCCTTTGAGGAGGTCGGCTTTGAGATCGAGCCTGCCGGAAAGAGGCTCTATGCGATTCGATCCATTCCCTCCTTGATCGAACCCAACGAGGTGGAAGAACGCGTGAGGGAAATCTTAGAGGAACTTTCGTCGATCAAAAGGGAAGGGGAGGGATTGGCCTCTCTCCATCCCCTTCTCATCTCTTTAGCCTGCCACTCGGCGGTTCGGGCCCAATCCTCCCTGAGAGGGGAAGAGATCGAAGAATTGATCGCCCAGATCTATCCATTCAATCCTTCGGCCACCTGTCCGCATGGACGGCCGATCTTCTTTTCTCTGTCTCTTGATGAGCTGAACAGGCGATTCAAAAGGAATTGAAGCCCATCAGGGTTCGTCTGAATGATTTAATCCATATTTTTCCAGACGGTATCGCATGGATCGGAAATTGATATGGAGCAGTTCTGCGGCCTTCTTTTTAATCCCTTTGGTTCTATCCAGGGCCTTGAGCAAAAGCGTCCGTTCGATGTCTTCAACGATCTTTTCGAGGTCAATCCCTTCGCTCGGGATTTCGAGATCGAACCCCTTCCTCTTATTGAACGCAAGGGATTGCTCCTCAAGATAGGAACTGAGATTGGCGGCCGTCAATTCTGGCGAGATCTCAAGGGCGACGGCCCGTTCGATGATGTTCTGAAGTTCTCGCACATTTCCCGGATAATCATACTGCATTAAGATTCGTAGAGCCTCGGGAGAAATTCGGGAGATCTGCTTGCCTATTTCTTGGGCATATCTGTTTAAGAAGTGGGCTGCCAGTAGGGGGATATCTTCCTTTCGTTCCCTCAGCGGAGGAAGTTTGATCTGGATCACATTGAGCCGATAAAACAGGTCTTCTCGAAACTGTTTTTCCCGGACAGCTGATTCGAGGTCCTTATTCGTTGCCGAGATAATCCGGACATCGACCCTGATATCTTCGGTTCCTCCGACACGCTTGAACTCCCTGTCCTGTAATACCCGAAGTAATTTCACCTGCATCATCAGTGGCAGCTCGCTGATCTCATCGAGGAAGAGGGTCCCTTCATCCGCGACCTCGAAAAGCCCTTTTTTGGTCGTAATCGCATCGGTAAAAGCCCCCTTCATGTGGCCGAAGAGCTCGCTCTCAATCAGAGATTCGGGGATGGCCCCGCAGTTGAGCGTGACAAAGGGTTTGTCTTTCCTTGGGCCATTATAGTGAATCGCCTTGGCCACGATTTCCTTGCCGGTTCCGCTCTCTCCGGAAATCAAAATATTTGTTTTGGTGGGGGCTACCTTCTCCATGAGGTCATAGAGTTCGAGCATCTTCGGGCTCTGCCCGATGATATTCTCGGGATGGTAGCGATCCCGGACGACCTTTTTGAGCAGGAGGTTCTCCTTCTCAAGGTGTTTCTTTTCCAGGGCGTTCTGGATGATGAGCTTGATTTCGTCAATCTTGAAAGGTTTGGTAATATAATCGTAGGCCCCTTCCTTCATCGCCTTGATGGCTGTGTCCGCAGAGGCATAGGCCGTCATCATGATGACGATCGTGTCCGGGGAGATTGTTTTGATCCTTTTGAGAACGGAGATGCCATCCTGCCGGGGCATGCGGATATCCACCAGGGCAAGGTCGAAGATATCCCTTTCAATCAATTTCATTACTTCCTCGCCGTTGGAGGCAAGCGTGATCTTATACCCCTCCTTTTTCAGCATGATGTCTAAGAGTTCCCTCATGCTCTTTTCATCATCGGCGATGAGAATCTTATCTTTCACCATTCTGCTTTCCCGTGCTTAGCGGTGTTGAGCGATTTTTCCTTCAGTGGGGAGGTAGACCGTAAAGGTGGCTCCCCGACCGATTTCGCTCTCAACCTTAATCATCCCGTGGTGGCTCTCAATAATTTTATGGACGATGGCCAGGCCCAGACCAGTTCCCCCTTCCTTGGTGGTGTAGAACGGCTCGAAGATTTTCTCCTTCTCTTGTGGAGGAATTCCCTGGCCAGAGTCGGCGATGATGACCTTTACCCAATCGCCCTCCTTCCCTCTTGAGTGAAATGGATAGTTTCCCCGTAAGAGTTCATGGACCTTTTCGAGTGAGATCCGTATGTCCCCATGCTCGGGGATGGCCTGGGCGGCATTGATCAGAAGATTCCAGATGACCTGCCGGATCTGATCGGGATCCACTTCCGCCCATATGGTCCCGTTGACTGAAGGACGGGCGATGTGGATTCCCTCATGAAAGACCGGAGAGTGGATGAAGAGTTCAATGGTTTCGTCAAGGATCTTTCCGATATCCCAGGAAGACCGATGGGTATGAGGGGGTTGGGCAAAGAGAAGAAAGTCCGTGATCAGCGCATTGAGTCTCTCCGATTCTCTCAGGATGATCTCCATCAGATGGTCCTGCTGCTGATCGAGGGTCAGCTCTGATTTCAACATCTGAATGGCGCCGCTTAGCGAGGCCAGGGGATTTCTGATCTCGTGGGCCATTCCAGCGGCAAGGGACCCAATGGCCGCCATTCGATCATGGCGTTTCATCTGATCTTCCATCTCTTTGAAACGGGTAATGTCCTGGAAGATGAGGGTATGCCCGATCAGAGCTCCAGTGGGATCGGTCAGGGAAGAGATCGAAAACCCAAGGTGGATGGGATCCCCGTGCTCAAAGGAAAGACGGGTTTCATAACGTTGGTAACTATTTTCACCCTCCGGAGATTTCCGTTTCATCTCCTCGATGACGTCGCCAATCTCGGGGAAAAGGTCGTAGAGGGAGGCCTGTTTAAAGGCCACCCCTTTACGGATCAATATCTTTTCTGCGGTCCGATTCAAAAAATTGATTTTCCCATGGAGGTCGATGGTGAGCAGTCCACTGTCCAGACTTTGAACGATATTTCGATTGAAGGTTTCTAATTGATCGTAATCGACCTGCTTTTGAATCAATTCGGTCTTCTTCTTTTTTAATTCTTCAGAGATGGTGCTGCTCAGGATGGCCACGATATAGAATGCGGCCAGATAGATGACCAATGAATAAAAGACCTGGCTGGCTTCCGGAGCGATCCCCTGGCCGGGCGGAGAAACCCACCCATAGAGTTGTAAGACAAGGAGGAGACCGTAGAGAAAGGTCGAAAGAGAGGCTGCATAGAAAGCTCCTCGCTTGTAGAAGAGGAGGCTACAACCAATAATCGAGAAGATGTAGGCGATCGGAAAGAAACTTTCTTTCCCGCCGGTGAAATAGATGAGTCCGGCGATGAAGAGATGATCGATCGCTAATTGGATGATGGTGAATCGGCGAAGATTGGCTATCCGTTTGAGAAGAAAGGCATAGAGGATCGTCACCAGATAGAACAGGCTGATGAAATAGTAGAACTGGTTGGTGGTTGAAATGAAAAAATATTTCCTTTCGGAGAGTTGAAAAATATAGGCAATGGCCAGCAGGAGGGTAAGAACGATCAGCCGCCAGAGCATCAGCCCTTTGACCTGATGGAGGGATCTCTGCTGTTCATCGGGAGAGGGATCTATCGTTTTATGACCCTTCATCATATTTGCTCAGATGAAAAGTGAAAGGGGCCGTCTAATGCACTGCCGAAGCCATCTGAAAGATTGGCAGATACATCGCAATGACGACTCCGCCGATGACGACTCCTAAAAAAACCATCAGAAAAGGTTCGAGGAGAGAGGTGAGGTTGCTTACCGCCACATCCACCTCGTCATCATAAAAATCGGCGATTTTCGTCAGCATGGAGTCAAGGGCGCCTGTGGATTCTCCAACGGAGATCATCTGGATGACCATGGCGGGGAAGATTCCACTCCGGCCCAAAGGTTCGGCAATGGTCTCTCCCTCCCGAATGCTGGCCCTTGCATTCAGGATAGCCGTCTCCACCGTCCGGTTGCCGGCCGTTTTTGAAACGATCTGCAGTCCATCAAGGATCGGGACTCCGCTGCTGACCAGTGTGCCCAGCGTTCTGGCAAAGCGGGCAACCGCTACTTTTTTCAGAAGCATTCCAAAAACAGGCACCTTCAGTATTAGGCGATCGATGAGAATCGTTCCGGTTTCGGTCTTGTAGAATTTTCTGAAGAGGTAGACAAAGAGAATTGCCGCCGGCAGCATGACGACGATATATTTCTTGATGAGTTTGCTGATGGTGAGGACGATCAGGGTGGGGAGGGGAAGAGACTGGCCAGCCGATTTAAACATCGTCTCAAAGACCGGAATGACGAAGAGCATTAGGATGATCACCACCAGGATGGCCACGGACACAATAATGCCGGGATAGATCATGGCCGATTTTACCTTTTTCTTTAGGGCCTCCGCCTTTTCGATATAATTGGATAACCGGGTCAGGATATTGTCAAGGATTCCTCCTTCTTCGCCTGCCACCACAAGGTTGGTATAGAGGTCATCAAACGTGCCAGGATGCTTTTTGAGGGCTCCAGCAAAGGTGGAACCCCCTTCCACATCCTCTCTGATTTCTCGAAGAATTTTTTTAAAGAGTTTATTCTCTTGCTGGGAAGCGAGGATATCCAGTGATTGGACCAGGGGTAATCCAGCGTCAATCATCGTGGCCAATTGACGAGTGAAGATGGCAATGGTGCGCTGAGGCACCTTCTTGCCCATGGGTAATGAAATCTTGATCTCTTTCCCTTTGGCAGCAATTTTGGTTGGTATGATGTTCTGCTGGCGGAGATGAATCCGGATGGCCGCTTCGCTGGGAGCTTCCATCTCTCCTTTTTTCACTGATCCCTTCGACGTTTTTCCTTCCCATTTGTAAATTGGCATAGTTCACCCGTCTCGATCTAAGCGGTTTTGGCCTGTCTCTCTCTTCGACCCCCAAGCATACCAGCATTGGAGAGCATCTGACGGAATTCATCAATATTGTGGCTCCGCTCCATGGCGTCCTCGACGGAGATCAGATGGCGTTCAACGAGTGAGAGAAGGGCCTGGTTCATGGTCTGCATGCCGAATTTGGCCTGTCCGACCTGCATCAAGGAATAAATCTGTTGAATCTTATCCTCCCGAATCAGGTTTCGGATGGCCGGGTTAGGAACCAGGACCTCCATGGCCAGGGCCCGACCTTTTCCGCCCAATTTAGGCAGAAGCTGCTGGGATAAGATTCCCTCAAGGACAAAGGAGAGCTGGGTTCGTACCTGCTGCTGCTGGTGAGGCGGGAAGACATCAATGACCCGGTTGATCGTTTCCACACAGGAGTTGGTATGCAGGGTGGCAAATGTCAAATGGCCTGTTTCAGCTGTCAGCAGGGCTGCCTGAATGGTTTCGAGGTCTCTCATCTCTCCGATGAGGATGATGTCAGGATCCTGACGGAGGACATGCCGGAGGGCATGCCCAAATGTTTTCGTATCGGAGTTGACCTCCCGTTGATTGACAATACAATTTTTATGACGATGGAGATATTCAATCGGATCCTCGATCGTAATGATATGGGCGTTGCGTTCATTATTAATTTTGTCAATCATTGCAGCCAGGGTGGTTGACTTCCCGGTTCCGGTTGGACCGGTGACCAGAACAAGACCTTTCGGCTTTTTAATCAACTCATTGACGATGGGGGGAATGCCAAGCTCAGAAAAATTGAGGATGTCAAAGGAGATGGCCCGAAAGGCCCCTGCCACGGCCCCTCTCTGCATATAGATATTTCCTCGAAATCGGCTCAATCCTTTGATCCCAAACGAGAAGTCAAGCTCTGTGTCTTCTTCAAATTTATGGCGCTGGGCATCCGTCAGAACACTGTAACAGAGTCTTTTGGTATCTGGAGCCGTGAGGACAGTGGAATCAAAACTCATCAATCTTCCATCAATTCTAAACTGCGGAGGCGAGCCTGTGGTGATGTGTAGGTCGGAAGCCTTCTTTTCGATCATGACTTCAAGCAGTTTCTGTAATTCGATCATGTTTCATCTTCTCCTTGTGGGTCAAACATTAGCGGTCATCCATGGTCGAACGGAGGACCTCTTCGATGGTGGTCAATCCCTCTCGTATCTTGATAATTCCGCTCTGTCTCAGAGTCTTCATCCCTAAGCGCATCGCTTCTTTCTTGATCTCTGAAGTGGATGCCCTCGACAGGATCAGCTCTTTAATTTCCTCTTTGATGGGCATCACCTCGTAGAGGCCGACGCGTCCTTTGTAGCCTGTGTTGTTGCAGATGGAACACCCTCTTCCCTTGTAGACCGGGAAGGTTTTGACTTCATCTGGAGAGACCCCCAAATCAATAAGGAGCTGGGGATGAACTTTGATGGGCTCCTTGCATTCGGCGCAGATTTTTCGGACCAATCGTTGAGCCAGGATGAGGATGACGGCCGACGAAATGAGAAAGGGCTCGATGCCCATATCGATCAATCGGGTCACGGTCCCAGGGGCATCATTCGTATGGACAGTACTCAATACAAGGTGTCCGGTCAAAGCGGCCTGAACGGCAATCTGTGCGGTTTCGAAATCCCGGATTTCGCCCACCATGATAATGTCCGGGTCCTGACGGAGAAAGGCCCGAAGCGCAGAGGCAAAGGTGAGTCCGATCTCTTCATGCATCTGGACCTGATTGATTCCCATAAAATTATATTCCACAGGATCTTCGGCGGTGGTAATATTTTCGGTTTCTTTATTCAATTCGGAGAGCGCTGAATAAAGGGTGGTCGTCTTTCCGCTCCCCGTGGGACCTGTCACCAGGATCATCCCCACGGGCTTTCTCAGGGCGTTTTTAAAGTCTTCGAGGGACGATTCCTCAAATCCCAGTTTGGTCATGTCCAGTTGCAGGGCCGATTTGTCCAGCAGGCGGAGAACGACCTTCTCTCCAAAAAGGACAGGCACTGTTGAGACTCGAAAGTCCATCTCGCGGCCTTTGCCCAGGCGGAGCTTGATTCGACCATCTTGAGGCAGACGTCTTTCTGCGATATCGAGCTTTGCCATGATTTTTAGACGTGAAACGATGGCGTTCTTAATCTGGACGGGAAGCGTCATTTCACGTCTCATCACTCCATCCACCCGGTATCGAACACGAAAACTCTTTTCGTAAGGTTCGAAATGGATGTCGCTAGCTCCAACTTTGATCGCCTTGATCAGAACTCCATTGACGATCTTTATGATCGGGCCCCCAATTTCTTCTGACTCATCGGCGGTCTGGTTTTCAACGACCTCAACATTATCCACTGCTCCATGGACCAGCTTGTCAAACTCATCCACATCCACCAGACTGCTATCCATCAGGTCGAAATCAGAATCGGTGGATTTATCGTCTTCAAGCGTAAAATCTTGAGCCTGAAAGGTCGTCGTTCCTAATCCGGCCACACTTCCTCCACCCCCGTAATATTTTTTAATGGCATCTACGATTTCCGTCTCGGAGGCTACCACCGGTTCAACGTTGAACCCCGTCATAAATTTAATCTCGTCAATGACCACAATGTTGCTGGGATCAGCCATGGCCAAGGTCAATTTGGGGCCGATGCGGTTGATGGGGATGATAAAATATTTTTTTGAGATGCTTGCTGGAATAAGTTTGACGACATTGGGGTTGATTTCGATTTTTGATAACTTTACTGAAGGAACCCGATACTGTGCACTTAAGAAGGATAAGAGTTCATCTTCTTTGATATACCCCAGTCTGACCAGATTCGATTCTAATCGGCCGCCCTTGAGCTTCTGTTCTTCTTGGGCCTTTTTGAGTTGATCGGGGGTAATGAAGTTCCTTTTAATGAGTAAATCGCCTAAACGTTCTGACAATGCTCACTCCTTTTTGTATTTCACAAAACTGAACATCAAAATAAGAATCGGAGGATTGAGTTATTAAGAAGCAAGATGAGTGCCAAATTTTGACATTTTTCTAACTATTTGAATTAATTAGATTAATTTAAATAGTTCATTATTTCGGATACAAACTTATTTGAAAAGATGGAAACCCTCTGGTTAAAAATTGTCCACTCTCCCTTCTTGGGGGTTATAAAGAGGTAATCTGACAGTGAAACTGCTCCCTTTTCCTGGTTCGCTCTGGACAGTGATCTGACCTTGATGAGCTTCAACGATCCATTTACAAATGCTGAGTCCCAGACCGCTTCCTCCCTGTTCCCGCGACCGAGCTTTATCCACTCTAAAAAATCTGTCAAAAATCTTCTCCTGATCTTCTTTGGCAATGCCAATGCCTGTATCGGCAACTGTAATATGGGCAAAAGATTCTGAACTCCTTCCTAACGAAAATGGCGCTCCGAAGGGGTCATGAGTCTCTTTGGTGATCGTGATCAGGATCTTTCCTCCATCTTCGGTGTATTTTATCCCGTTTTCGATTAAATTAATAAAAAGTTCTCTCATCCTTAAAGGATCGGCGAGGACATGGACCTCCTCCTGATGATTTGAGGTTTCAATCCGGATGCTTTTGGGCTGAGCAAGAATCTTCATCTGCTCGATCAACCCATGAATAAACCGGTTGAGATGGATATCTTCCTTGATCAGTCGGATCTCACCAATATCAGCTTTTGAAAGCAATAGGAGATCTTCCACGATCTTCGACATCCGATTGATCTCTTCAAGATTGCTTTGGAGAATCTGTTCATACTCATGAGGAAGTCTCTGTTTGCGTAGGCCCACCTCGACTTCCCCTTTCAGAATGGTGAGAGGGGTTTTTAATTCATGTGAAGCATCGGTCGTAAACTGTTTTACCTGGCGGAATGACTGATCGAGGCGTGAGATCATTTCATTGAAGGTATCGATCAGCCTTGAGATCTCATCTTTGACTTTAAGTGTCTGTATTCTCTGATTTAAATTCTGTGAGGTGATGAGTCGTGCAGTCTGGGTGATCTGATCCACTGGTTTTAATGCCTTGTTCGCAAGAAATAGGCCCCCCAGACTGGCAATCATGAGAATGGAAGGGACCGTAATGATCAGGATAAGGACCAGCGTTCTGAGGACATCTTCAACATCTTGAAGGGAAGAGGCGACCTGAATGATTTTGGTGACCTGATCATTCTCTTTTATAGGGAAGGTAATAATACGAAGTGGAGTATTTCTGAGGGAGCGATTCGTCTCATAGGTGATCAATCCTTTTGAGGCATTCCTGAGAGCGTGGAGGCTGATCGGTAATTGAACACTCTTTAGGTTGTCGGATTTCTGGCCAATTCGTCCAGATTCGTCGAGCACCTGAATGAATTTCCCAATCGGTTTGAGATTCATGGAGGCCTCAAGGGTCTGGTCAATTGTTCCAAAGCCGTATTTGAATAAAGGAGAGGTGGATTCTGAGGCGATCACTTCGGCAAGGGATCTCAATTTATGATCCACATCACGGTAAAGACTCCCTGAGAGGGTAAGGTATAAGAAGGCGCTAAAGGAGATCAGTAGAATTCCAAGGATCAGAACGTACCACAGAGTCAGTTTGAAACGGATGCTTCTGAAATTCATCAATTCGGTTTTGGGTCCTTTCTTTTGATCGCTCAGTCTATGGATTGAGCGGGCTGTGGCATAACCTGCCCTGTTCAGGAGCCTGGCTGAACGATACTAAGGCCTGTCTGGAGATAAAATATATCCAACTCCACGTATGGTATGGATCAATTTGGGTGTAAATCCTTTGTCAATCTTCTTTCTGAGGTAGTTGACATAGACATCAACGACATTGGTCATTGAGTCGAAACGATAGTCCCATACATGCTCAGAAATCATGGTTCGTGTCAGAACTTTATTTGGATTCCTCATGAAATACTCTAATAGTCCATATTCTTTGCTGGTCAGTTCAATCTCTTTCCCACCTCTGGTCACTTTGTGGGTAACGGGTGAAAGGACGAGATCCGCCAATTTGAGAACGGGTTCGGCATCTGTTCGTTCCCGACGTAAGAGGGCACGTACCCGAGCTAAAAATACTTTAAATTCAAAAGGTTTAGTTAAATAATCATCACCTCCGGAATCGAGTCCTTTTACAATATCTTCGGCCGTATCTTTTGCCGTAACTACCAGAACGGGGGTATTGTTTTTATTAGCCCTTATTCTTCGCAGGACCTCCAATCCATTTATTTTGGGGAGCATCAGATCGAGGACAATCAAATCATATTCATTCGTCTCGGAAAGATAGAGACCTGACTCCCCATCGAACGCCGTATCCACAGCGTAGTGCTCCTCTTCAAGCCCTTTTTTAATAAAATTGGCAACTTTGACCTCATCCTCAATGACAAGAATGCGCATCGGCCATTTTACCCCGGCATCAAAGAAACTCAATAACATTATAAAGTTATTATTTAAAAAAGCAATATGAAACTATTTTTGATGCCTTTTGATGATGCCATTGGCTTGACACCCTCCTATGGACTCTGTTAGCATTTCTGAAATTTTTGAAACAGGAGAGTCAACCCTTGATAAAGCTGGCAGGCATTCAGATGGCTTGTGTTGAAGAGAAAGAGAAAAACCTTGAAAAAGCGATCACATTTGCACAACTCGCGGTTGAACGGGGGGCCCATCTCATCTGTTTCCAAGAGCTTTTTACTACGCATTGGTTTCCGAAAGAGATGAATCCTAAACATTTCCAATTGGCTGAGCCTGCTCATGGGCCTACCCTGATGAGAATGCAGCAATTTGCCAAAGAGCATGGAGTGGTTCTGATCTGTCCCTTTTTTGAAAAAGATGAAGAAGCTTATTTTAATTCAGCAGCAGTGATTGATGCCGGGGGAGAGATCCTTGGAACTTACCGCAAAGTCCATGTCCCTCAGATTCCTCTCTGGGAAGAGAGATTCTATTTTTCATCAGGGAATCTAAGTTTCCCTGTTTTCAAAACAAAATATGCAGTCGTAGGTGTTCAGATTTGCTGGGACAATTTTTTCCCAGAGGGTTCGAGAATCCTAACTCTGAAAGGAGCCCAGATCATCTTTTCACCAACGGCGGCTGCCTTTGCCTCCCAGGAGAAATGGAAGACGGTGATCTCGAGCCATGCGATGACCAATGGGGTTTTCATCTTCCGGGTTAATCGGGTGGGAAGTGAAGAAAAACAGGATTTTTATGGAAAGTCTTTTTGCGTATCTCCTGAGGGAGAGCTGTTAGATAAACCCAGCGGAATGAAAGAGGGAATCACCCTCATAGATGTTGACCTCAAGAGGATTGACCGAATCCGAAGGGAATGGCCCTTTTTAAAAGACAGAAAACCAGAAAAGTATCAGGAATTGATCAGGGACCACGTTAATTCAATTTAGGGAAGAACGATGGACAAAAAGAAATTTTTCAAAGAGTATGTCGAGCCGATTCTCATTGCCATCTTGATTGCACTCTTTATTCGGACCTTTATTGTTCAGGCCTTTAAAATTCCATCCAGCTCAATGGAGCCCACCCTGCAGGTCGGAGATCATATCCTTGTGAGCAAATTTATTTATGGTATCAAGATTCCGTTTACCCACTTCAAGCTGTTTGATTTCAAGACCCCCCAGCGTGGGGATACCATTGTTTTCATCTATCCTCAGGACAAATCGAAAGACTTTATTAAAAGGGTCATTGGAGTTGGTGAGGACCGAGTGGATATTGAAGGAAGCAAGATCTATGTCAATGGCCGACCGATGGAGGATCCCTGGGGCTATTATGATGTTAAAAACGAGTGGAGGCGAAATCTTGGTCCAGTCGGCCCATTTGAACATGTCGTGGTCCCCAAGGATCATCTCTTTGTCTTGGGAGATAACCGGGATAACAGCCAGGACAGTCGTTTCTGGGGTTTTGTCCATATCAATGAGGTCAAGGGAAAGGCCTTCATTATCTATTTTTCGTGGGATGGTCATGCACAAAATCTATTGAATAAGGTGAGGTGGGAGAGGTTGGGAAAACTGATCGATTGAACCATACGGTGCATCGAGGTCCGAGGGGTCAACTTTGAAAGATTTGAATTTTAGCCCATTCAATATCTTCTCGAATCTGAGTCACCAGTTCTTCGATCGAGGCAAATTTTACTTCATTCCGAATCCTTTTGATAAAAAAGACCTCCATTTCATCTCCATAAATGCTCTGATTGAAATCCAAGAGATGGACTTCTATCGTCAGCACTTTTCCCTCAAACGTTGGATTAAATCCGATATTGGCTAACCCGTTTCTTGATTGACCCCGCCATGTCGCATAAACAGCATAGACCCCTGGTTTTGGGTACACTTCCTGTGTGATTTCGAGGTTGGCGGTTGGAAAGCCGAGGGCTCGACCCCTTTGGTTCCCTTTGATCACCCGCCCCACCACCGAATAATTTCTTCCCAATAATTTTGAGGCCTTTTCCACCTCTCCTTGAATGATCAGCTCCCTGATCTTAGAGCTGCTGACGATGGTGCCATCCACCCTAAGTGCGTTCACAACCTCTACTTCAATGCCCAGAGGGGTGCAGTATCCTTTCAGTGAGGCCACATCTCCACTTTTTCCATGACCAAAACGATAATTGTAACCGACAATAATTTTTTTGGCTCCAACCTGTTTTGACAAGATGCGTTGAATAAAGTCATGAGGTGGGATCTTTGAAAAGGCTTTGGTGAATTCGATGCACAGGACCTTATCGATTCCCGCCTTTTCGATCCACTTCATCTTATATTCGAAGGGAGTCAGAAGGGGAGGGCAGCGTTCTGGATGAAGAATTTTCAAAGGATGGGGTTCGAAGGTGATCACCACCGATTCTCCCTTTTGGATTCTTGCATCATGGAAAACCTTTTGGAATATTCTCTGATGCCCCAGGTGGATCCCATCGAAATTGCCCAGTGTGGTTACTGGGTTTATAAAGGGTTTTTCTAAATTTTCAATCCCTCGAATGATTTCCATTAGTTAAAGAATAGGTTTGGTCTAACGGTAATGATGCCCGTATCGTCATTAGAAGGTTACGTTTGCCGTCTCTCAATTCTTTAACGATACCCTAACCCTTAACCGAAACAGGCTTCCTAACCGTACCCGTCACACCTGTTATCTCCATCTCTTGACTTTAATCTAAAAAAATATAAAATAGTATCTGGTTATTTTCAATCGAATTGACCATGTTTAAGGGGACAGTCCCTTTAGAATCATAGAGGGACTGTCCCCTTAGGGTTCCAAAAAGCCGAAGTGGCGGAATTGGTAGACGCGCTAGATTCAGGGTCTAGTGAGCAATTGGGCTCGTGGGGGTTCAAATCCCCCCTTCGGCACCATAAAAAATTGGAATTTGGGAATACTGGAACGTCAGGAAATTTTTCCGGCTTTGACTTTCTCATTATTCCACTATTCCATTATTCCATCGTTCCAATTACTATTGGCTTTTCCTGAAAGAATGGTTCAAATCGAATTTGAAGAAATCGGTGGTGGGTTTCGTTCTTAAAGAAGCCTTTCTGGCTGGCACTGTTCCTTCTTTAAAGCATTCTAAGATGGCTCTTTGGGTACCTGTCTTCAGATCGACCTTCATCAACTCAATTCCATCAGGGGCGGGAAATTCCTTCACTTCCTTATCCTTTAAAACCTTTGACATAAAAGCGACCCAGATCGGAGAAGCCGCACGGGCACCGGTTTCATTTTCACCAAGGGACCTATCTTCGTCAAAACCAACCCACACGCCAGTGATGAGTTCAGGAGTATAACCGATAAACCAGGCATCGAAAAACTGATCTGTGGTTCCTGTCTTTGCCGCTACAGGTCTTCCGAGGGTTTTGGCTCTCCATCCTGTTCCATTCTGGACCACACTCTCCAGAAGATTCGTCATGAGATAGGCTGTTTGTGGGCTGATGACCTGTTCTTCCTCCACCGATTCTTTGACCAAACGAGGGAGATGTTCTTCGAGTAGATTGCCGTTTCTGTCCAGAATTTTTTTAACGAAGATTGGATTAAATCTTTTCCCCTGGTTGGCAAATATGGTGTAAGCGTTTGTCAATTCATAAAGAGAGAGACTCGAAGAGCCTAAAGCCATGGCAAGATTGTTATGAAGGGATGCAGAGATTCCGAGGTTGCGCGCATAATCTTTAATATAATCGATGCCGACATCCCTTGCAATCTTCACTGTGACCACATTGACCGATCGGGCAAGAGCATCTCTCAACGTCGTCGGCCCATTAAATTTCTCATCGAAATTTTTAGGTCTCCATATCTTATTTCCGAAATGAAAGACGATTGGAGAGTCATTAATGATGGAGACAGGCGTATACCCCTTATCCAAGGCAGAGGCAAAGACAATGGGTTTGAAGGCCGATCCGGTCTGTCTAAGCGCCTGGGTGGTGCGGTTGAACTGACTCTTTTTGAAGTCTCTTCCTCCGACCATGGCCTTGATATAACCGGTTTCCAAATCAAAGCAGATCAATGCCCCTTCGACCGATGGGAAAGAAGAATATTTCTGTCTTTTCTCAATCTCTCTTAAGCCAGCTTCTATTGACTCTTGGGCAATGGTTTGGTAGTGAAGATCGATCGTGGTATATACCTGCAACCCATCTCTATAGAGAGCTTCTTTACCATATTTCTCCTCGACATATCTCCTGACGTGCTCAACAAAATGGGGTGCTTTTTCGAATGGCGTCAGTTGTCTTCTAATGATTTTTATCGGAGTCTGAAGTCCTTTTTGGGATTCACTGGAAGAGATGAGCCCTTCTTCAACCATCCGATTTAAAACATAGGCTTGTCTCTTTTTAGCTTGTTCGAAATGGATATGAGGAGAATATTTACTTGGCGCCTGGGGAAGTCCTGCCAACAAGGAAGATTCTGCAAGGTTCAAATCTTCAATAGACTTTCCAAAATAATTTCGGGCAGCCACTGCCACGCCATAGGCTCCGTGTCCTAAGTAGATCTGGTTCAGATAGAGATAGAGAATCTCTTCTTTGGACAGATATTTTTCAATTTTAAAGGCTAAAATCGCTTCACGTATCTTTCTCGTTAAGCTCTTTTCTGGCGTAAGGAGAAGCGACTTGACCACCTGCTGGGTGATGGTGCTACCTCCCTGTGTCACTTCTCCGGAGATGATATTTTTAAGAAAGGCTCGCAGAATGGCCCAGTAATCTAATCCTTTGTGTTTAAAGAACCTGGCATCCTCGCCGGCAACAAAAGCCTGGATCAAGTGATCGGGAATTCGATCCAATGATACAACCTCTCTCTTTTGGAAGAAGAATTCTCCTATAATTTCTCCCTCCTCAGAGTAAAATTTTGTAACTGTGGGAGGTTGATAATTCTTTAAATTCTCAATACTTGGTAGATCATGGCTGAAATAGAAGTAAGAGCTGGCACCGAATACCATCAAAGAGGTGACAGTGACCATGACAATTGAAATCACAATCTTAACAATTTTTTCTCTTAGAAGTGATTTCATAATTATTGGTTCATCTGGCTTTCGTGTGGGTATTTTTCCCCTAAACTATACTTCCATACCATTCCCCCCTTAAATGAAGGGGGGATTAAGGGGGGTTAAGGGTTTAGGAAATCCCTTCATAACGAACCAATATTAAATCAAAATGGATGGGAATTGAGGTGTCATCATGCCCAGACGGAGAGGGGTATCCTGGTCACCTGAAATAAGATAACCCCTCCCCACCTCCCCTTAACATCAGGGGAGGTTACCCACTCAATACCCGGAAGAACCTAATTATTATAAGATGTTGAAAGTAATAATATGATAAAATACTTGACTTCTAAAACAAAAATATACAATAATGTAAAGGAATTTTCAATAAATTATTTTCTAAAAAGAGTGATTTGAATTAGGAGTAAAATATCGATGAATGAAAAAAGGCTTGAAACCCTATCTATCTTGATACCCGTTTATAATGAAGAAGAGAACATTCCTCCGCTATTTGAAAGGCTCCAAAAGGCACTTAAAGAGGCAGATAAACCCTATGAGGTCATTTTTATAGATGATGGAAGCACAGATAACACGCTGGATGCCTTAATAGATCTTAAACGCAAAAATCCTAATGTGAAGATTATCAGTTTTACACGAAATTTTGGACAGACGGCGGCCTTGAGTGCCGGAATTGATTTCTCTAAAGGGGAGATTATCATCCCTATGGATGGTGATCTTCAAAATGACCCGCTGGATATTCTCCTTCTTCTCAAAAAAATAGAAGAAGGTTACGATGTTGTCAGTGGTTGGCGCAAGGATCGCAAAGACCCTTTTTGGACACGTCGTTTGCCCTCCACCGTTGCCAATCAGATCATCTCGCTGATCAGCGGAGTTCACCTTCATGATTATGGATGCACACTAAAAGCCTATCGAAAGGATATTCTGAAGCATATCCGTCTCTACGGAGAGATGCACCGATTTATTCCGGTCTATGCGAAATGGGTCGGGGCTCAGGTTACAGAGGTTGTTGTCCACCATCTGGCCAGAAAGGCCGGGACCTCAAAGTATGGGATAGGCAGGGTCTTCAAGGTCATTCTTGATCTGATGGTGGTTAAGTTTCTGATGTCCTATTCACAGAAACCCATCTACGTTTTTGGTGGGATGGGACTTGCGATGATCTTCGGTTCATTCCTTTCAGGACTTTGGGCGATCTACCTGAAATATTTTAAGGGAACCCCTTTTATATTAACCCCACTTCCTCTTTTGTGTGTCCTTCTTTTAATTCTCGGCTTTCTATCCATTCTGATGGGATTTTTAGCGGAGATCATGATAAGGACTTACTACGAGTCACAAGGAAAGCCCACTTACTATATAAAAGAAATGGTTGATTAGAATCATCTTTAGCAATGGTTAGGGTAAAGATGCCAGTTTAGTAGATGGGTTAGGACATTGATCTTCAGAATCTCACTTTACCCTTATCCTTTGCCCTAACTGGCTTCCTTCCCTTAACCACGGCTTACAAACCATTTTGGTGGTTCGTCGAAGGGTTAGGCGGCCATAACAAAGATTTAAACCATATGTGTGGCATCTTAGGTTTTCTTACCTCAAACTCATCTAACATTCCTGACATCAGTATCCTAAGGGAAATGCGTGACATACTCACCCACCGTGGACCAGACGATCAGGGTGAATATATTCGGGCCTTAGACGAGAAAGGCCCTTTTCTCTATTTGGGACATCGAAGATTAAGTATCATTGACTTAACGACAGGGAAACAGCCCCTTTCTAATGAGGATGGGACCATCTGGGTCATCTTTAACGGAGAGATTTATAATTTCATAGAATTAAGAGAAAGGCTTAAAAAACTCGGTCATCGTTTTAAAACAGATTCCGACACGGAAGTCATTGTGCATTGTTATGAAGAATATGGGGTAGATTGTTTTAGACACCTCAATGGAATGTTTGCCATTGGAATCTGGGACGAGAGGAAAAAACAGCTCACCCTTGCGAGAGATCGGCTCGGAAAGAAGCCACTCTATTACAGTATCCTTTCCGGGACCTTCCTGTTTGCCTCTGAATTGAAAGCCATCATGGCCTATCCCAATTTCTCCCGGAAAATCGCCCCCTTTTCCTTGATGAAATACCTTTTTTATGAATTTATTCCGTCACCGCATAGCATCTTTGTAGATGCGATGAAGCTTCCAGCCGCATCCTATTTAATCTGGAGAGATGGAAAGATTGGGATTAAAAAATATTGGTCCCCCTTTGATGCGGAAGAGATAAAAAATATTTCAGAAGAAGAGGCAGAATCGAAGATCGTTGATTTGCTCAGAACATCTGTGAGAAGGAGGCTCATCAGCGATGTCCCCCTTGGCATCTTTTTAAGTGGGGGAATCGATTCGAGTACGGTTGCGGCTTTTGCTCAGAAGGAGGTTCCCGGCAGAGTCAAAACCTTCTCTATCGGCTTTGAGGATCCATCTTTTGATGAATCAAGATATGCCTCTCTGGCCTCCACTTTTCTCGAAACAGACCATCGCGAGCAGATCATGACGGCACATGACTTACTGGCCATTGTTCCCAAACTTCCGGATATCTTGGATGAACCCATGGCCGATGCCTCTATTTTGCCGACCTATCTCCTTTCAAGATTTACACGTGAATATGTAACCGTCGCCCTGGGCGGAGATGGAGGAGATGAGCTCTTTGCGGGGTATCCGACCTATCTGGCCCATAAATTAGCCAGACCTTATGAGAAATATTTTCGATTTCTACATCCGGTCGCCACTTTTTTGGGAAATCTCATTCCAGTATCGGATAACAATATCAGTTTCGATTTCAAGGTGAAAAAGTTTCTTTCGGGCATTGGCTATACCGAAAGGATCAGAAATTCAATCTGGTTGGGTTCCTTCCCCTTTTTAGAAAACGAAAGAGTGTTGTCTGACGAGGTTCGTAACCAGTTCAGCCGTGAAAGATTAGTGGAAGATATCTCTCTTTACGAAAAGGAATATCCATGGAAAGACCGACTGACCCTCCTCCAATACCTGGATTTAAGGCTTTATCTGCAAGAAGCTATCCTGGTGAAGGTGGATCGAGCCAGCATGGCTTGCTCCCTTGAAGTGAGAGCCCCTTTTCTCGATTATGAATTGGTTGAATTTGTGATGAACCTTCCTTCCAATTTCAAATTAAAGGGGTTTAAATCAAAATATATTTTAAAGAAAGCTATGGAAGCGTATCT
>OGCL01000179.1_pt1 | contig 73025 bp, 86 predicted proteins | sample 1570041 | NCBI WGS metagenome assembly OGCL01 (sample SAMN06266162, study PRJEB24511) | hot springs metagenome | isolation source: Hot spring water | place: South Africa: Limpopo | collected 2015-06-22
ATTATTATTAACGAACGTAACTTCTTAGTCGGATACGATGAAGAAGAAATTGGTGCATTCGTTCCACAAGAACTTCGTAGAGTCGCATGTGCTGCATGTACTTCGGATTGTCCAAGTTATGCGGTATGTGGTCATACACGCGAAGATGTGGATTTAGAGACTGCAAATCAACCTAGGTTAAAAGCTGTTTAAACAACAGCTTTTTTTTATATGGTATAATCATTGCATGAAAATACTCGTAGGACTATCAGGCGGTGTTGATTCAGCAGTCGCCGCATATTTATTAAAACAACAAGGCTATCAAGTAGAATGTGCTTTTATGCGTAATTGGGATTCATTAACAAATAATGATATTTTAGGTAACCCAACTTTGGATGAAGCCATTTGCACACAGGAACAAGACTATAACGATGCGGTAGAAGTTGCACGCATTTTAGATTTGCCACTTCATCGAATCGATTTTATTCAAGAGTATTGGGATGATGTCTTCACAACGTTCTTAAAAGAATACAAAAATGGAAGAACACCTAATCCAGATATTTTGTGTAATAAGTATATTAAGTTTGACGCATTCTTTAAGTTTGCGGATGAACATGGATTTGATAAGGTCGCAACTGGACATTACGCTAAAGTAATTCATCATGAAACATACAGTGAAATGGTGAAAGCAGAGGATAGTAATAAAGACCAAAGTTATTTCTTATGTCAAATATCACAGAGTGCACTCAGACGTACATTATTCCCTTTAGGTGATGTTGAGAAGAAAGAAGTACGTGAAATTGCACTAAAACTCAATTTGAATGTCGCAAAGAAAAAGGATTCAACTGGAATCTGCTTTATTGGAGAACGTAATTTTAGACAATTCTTAAGTAATTATTTACCGGCTAAAAACGGTAAGATAGTGGATATTGATACAAAACAAGTATTAGGCACACATATTGGTGTTCTTTACTATACATTAGGTCAAAGAAAAGGATTAGATATTTCAGCTCATGAAGGTCCATGGTTTGTGGTAGGTAAAGATGTTTATACCAATGAACTATTTGTGGCTAAAGGTGATGAACATCCTTGGTTAAAATCAGATGCATGTACGGTTAATCAATTAAATTGGTTTAATCCAATTGATTTATCTCAACCCTTAAAATGTCATGCGAAATTTAGATATCGTCAAAAAGATCAAGATGTAACGATTCAACTCAATGATAAAAATGAATTGCTCGTATCTTATCCGCAAGGGATTGCGGCTGTGACTCCGGGTCAAGAAGCTGTGTTTTATTTAAATGATGTATGTTTAGGTGGAGGAGTCATAGACGAGATTTATCGTAACAACAAGTCTCTTACTTCAATCTTAGCGGAGGTTAAAAATGCATGATTTTAGTTTAGGTTATTCTAAGAAGAAATCTTTTTTCTTATTATTTCATTTTACATTAGGTTTCTTTGTTGTTTATCCGATGGTACTATTCTTTATTTTAACTATTTTAGGATTAGACTCATGGATTTATGATGGTACGGCAGATATGCTTTACAGTATCGTCATGTTAATTACGAGTGTTTACTTTACAAAAGACTTATTGTGGAAATCCATTAATGAGTTGGCTGAGAACCCTGGTAAAATATTCAAAACAATTATTACGACATTACCGTTGATGTTGTTGGGTTCAATTGTTTTAAATTACTTGATTACTACATTAACCGGTCAGGCTGAAGCACAAAATCAAACTGAAATAATTGGTTTGTTTGAACAAGCTCCTTATCTCATTATCATTCAAGCATTACTTTACGCCCCTATTGTCGAAGAGATTATGTTTAGAGGATTGGTTTTTGGTGGTTTATCTAAGAAATCAATGACATTCGCAATTATTGTTAGTAGTAGTTTATTTGGATTAGCACATGTTTATAACTCTATCTTAAGTGGTAACTTTTCGGATTTATGGTTCTTTCCGACTTATGCATTATTAGGTTATTTCTTAAATCGTGCATATATTAAAAGTGGATCTATCATTAGTTCAATGGCTTTGCATTTTCTCAATAATGCGATTGGATTATTAGCGATAAGTGCGATAGGATTGTTTTAATGGAAACAACTAATATTGTTGGGAAGATAAGTCACATTATTTATAAAGATGAAAAAACTCGCTATACTGTAGCGCGTTTTCGTTTGTATGAATTAAATGAGAAACTTATTACCATTACAGGATACTTCCCACAATTTCAAGATGATTGTTTGCTTAACTTAACTGGAACGTATTTAGATCATCCACGGTTTGGTATGCAATTTCAAGTTCAACATTATCATCGTGTTTTACCGAGTGATATTGATTCAATTATTACGTTTTTATCCTCACCCCTATTTCCAGGTATTGGCAAGAAATTTGCGGAAGCAATCGTTGAGCGATGGCAAGAGGATTCATTGGTAATTTTGAAAGATAATCCGAGTCTACTAAAAGAAATAAAAGGATATACACCTAAAAAAGAAGAAGCTTTGATTAATGGTCTTATCAATTATGGAGAAGATGAAGAAGCTATTCGTTTTTTTACGACAAATGGATTAGGAATTCGCAATATCCTTCGATTAGAAAGAGCTTATGGTAAAGATGCATATCGACTCGTTAAAGAAAACCCCTATCGACTCATCGAAGAAGTTGATGGAATCGGATTTAAAATAGCCGATAAGCTCGCATTAAATATGGGATTTGATTGGGACGATCCTAGACGATTAATGGCAGGACTCTGTGCAATGACAATGGAAGAATGCATGCGTACTGGTGATAGTTATGTAGATGTTGAACGTTTATCAGTTGTTTTTGCGTCTCAATTTAATGATAATAGTTTAGATTTTGATGCATTATTAATTGAAGCCGCAAAATCTAGCAAATTAATTTTAATTGACAACAAAGTATTTCATCCTTCTCAATACAAGAGTGAACAATACATTGCACATTCCTTAAAAGAATTTCCATATCTAGACTTACAACCTGTATCAGATGAAGATGTCTATTTTCACTTAGAACACTTACAACGTGAATTAAATATCGAATACGATGAAAGTCAAAAAGAAGCGATCTTAACCTTCTTCCATTCTCCATTTACCATCATGACAGGTGGACCAGGTACTGGTAAATCCACTGTAATTGGCGCTATGATTCATTTATGGAAACGTTTATATCCCAGTTATTCCTTAGCTTGTGCAGCACCTACCGGTCGTGCAAGTAAACGATTATTTGAATTAAATGGGGTTGAGTCTTTTACAATTCATTCTCTTTTAAAATGGGATTTAGAATCAAATACATTTGGCATGGATGAAACGAATCCTTTATCCATCGATTGTCTAATCATCGATGAATTCTCAATGGTCGATACTTGGCTTATGAGTCATCTTCTAAAAGCATCCCAACAAGTCAAAAAGATCTTAATTGTAGGTGATAAGGACCAGTTACCAAGTGTTGCCCCTGGGCAAGTCTTGAAAGATTTGATAGACTCAAAATGCTTTCCAGTTATCTCATTAACACATATCTATCGGCAAAAAGAAGGCTCAGATGTTATTAGCCTTGCTAAACAAATACGTGACCAAAACCTCAATTTTAACGAACTCAAAAATGATATAAAATGGTTTGATTGTCGTGCTGTTGATGTTAAACAACTCGTTTTAGAAGTCATCCAACAAGCTCAAATAAAAGGATATCCACTTCAACACATTCAAGTCTTAGCACCCATGTATTCTGGTTTAGCTGGTATTGATGCTTTAAATCACGCAATACAGAAATTCGTGAATCCATTCGATGAAAATAAACGTGAATTAAAAGTTGGAACACAAGTTTTTAGAGAGAATGATAAAATTCTACAGCTTAAAAATCAACCTAACGATGATGTTTATAATGGGGATATAGGCGTATGTATTGAAATTATCTATGCTCGTGAGGATGAGCTTAAACAGAATCGTATTATTGTGGACTTTGATGGAAGAATTGTGGAGTATACATCAGAAAATTTCATAAACATTACATTGGCATATTGTGTCTCTGTGCATAAAGCTCAAGGAAGTGAATATCCGATTGTTGTATTACCTGTTGTGCCTGAACATCGTTTTATGTTACAAAAACGATTACTTTATACTGCAGTGACTCGTGCGAGTAAATCTTTAATCTTAATTGGTTCAAAATCATTATTTTCTCATGGAATTAGTGAAAATGAGGAAATTCCACGTAAAACTTGTTTACTTGAGTATTTAATCACATAGATAATAGTGCTAAACTAAATTTATGGAAAAAATAAATCGTAAAACTCAGATTATAATCCTTATAAGTCTTTTTGTATTGTTAGTTGTCTTTTTAGCTGTTTTGTATCCATTTTTACCTGCACAGATTCCTATGCAATACTCATTTACAGGTAGTGTAAATCGATATGCGGATAAGCTCGTAGCGGTGTTAACCGCTGTAGGTGTGAATGGAGCTTTATCTCTCTATAATGTATTTACCTCTCAAGATAAAATACCACCAAAGAATTTTATTGTTAGTATCTTATTAACATTTATCAGTATTATTGCGATTAGCGCATCATTGTTCATTCAATAGGAGAAATGTATGATTGAAATCAAGAATATTAGTAAAACGTATAGTGGTAAAGTAAAAGCGGTTAATCAATTGAATATGACCGTTGAAGATGGTGAGATTATAGGCTTTATTGGACCGAATGGTGCTGGTAAGACTACAACCTTAAAAATGATGACAGGTATATTGAATCCAGATGAGGGTGAAATTCTTCTTAATGGAATTAATATCCAACACGATCCAATTGAAGCGAAGCGACAATTTGGATTTGTTCCTGATAATCCAGATGTTTTCTTACGTTTAAAAGGAATAGAATACCTAAACTTTATGGCCGATATCTATGATGTTAGTGATGAATTGAGACGTCAAAGAATTGCACAAACTGCAGAAATATTCCAAATGACCAATGCTTTGAATGATACCATCCTTTCTTATTCTCATGGGATGAGACAAAAGATTGTGATGATGGGTGTTTTGGTGCATTCTCCAAATATATGGATATTGGATGAACCTCTTACTGGATTGGACCCTCAATCTGCTTACGCACTTAAAGAAATGATGCGTGATCATGTTCGATTAAATAAAACTGTCTTTTTCTCAACTCATGTATTAGAAGTTGCGGAAAAATTATGCAGTAAAGTCGCAATAATCAATAAGGGTGAGCTCTTCTATTTTGGAACGCTTGAAGCACTTAAATCACAATATCCTGGTTTATCTCTTGAAGATATCTTTTTAAAGGTAACTCAACATGAATAAGTACTTCGTTTTATTTAAAACGATGTTAAGAAATACGTTTAATGTGATTGATACAAAAGACAAAAAGAACTTAAAACGAATTCTATTTGTCGTATTTATTGGGATTGCGACACTGCCAAGTATTGTGTCACTCGGATTCTTAACTCGAGAAGCATTGTTTATGTTACTTCCAATTCAACAAGAAGGATTGGTTATTAGTTTACTTTTCTTAGCTTTATCTACGATGATCTTCTTTATGGCCATCTTCTTAGTCCCTGCTGTGTATTATTTCAGTAAGGATAGTGAAACATTACTGGCATTACCATTAACACCGGAAGCGATTGTATTAAGTAAATTTTCCTTATCAATGGTTTATGAGTTCTTAACAATTTTCGTGATTAGTACTCCGATTATTATTGGATACATTAGTATCATGAATCCAAATGTTTTATTCTATTTAATGTTAGTAGTCGTATTGCTTACCATTGCGATCGTACCATTAGCGTTTGCTGGTTTGATTATTATGGTAATTATGGCATTTGTTCCCTTCTTTAAGAATCGTGATTTCTTCAATTATGCGAGTGGCTTCTTAGCACTTACCTTTGCGATTGGATTAAATTATCTTATGGGTGGTACAGCTACACTCGATCAGAATAGCTTAATTCAACTACTTAACAATGGAAACAACTCATTGCTAGGTATTATGAAAATTGCGTTTCCTAATGTGCCATTTGCGATTAGTGCTTTAGTTAATAGTAATATTCTAGACTTCGTTATTTATCTTGTGATTACTGCACTAGTTCTTGTTGGTTTCGTATTTGTTAGTAAACTCGTTTATTTCAAAGGTGTGATTGGAGTTAATGAGACATCCGCATCTCGTAAGAACTTAAATCTTAAAGCTTATAACAAGATTACAAGTTCAAAAGGTGTAATCTTTAGTTATTTTGTTAAAGAAATGAAGTTAATGATACGTACACCTGTTTATCTCTTAAATAATATCTCAACTGTTATACTTATCCCTGCAATTTTATTAGTAACCCTAGTAAGTGGCGTTGGGGCAGATGATGAAGTTGTTATGTTAATTAATAGTATTGATTGGTCGAGTGGAAGTATTCTTCTAATTATAACGTTTGCTGGATTTGTGGTTGGGATTATGATGAGTACAATGAATTTAATAACAGTTACTTCACTTTCAAGAGAAGGAACGAATATCTATTATATGAAACTCATTCCTATGTCCTATGTTAAACAGATTCAAGCTAAGATATTAAGTGGAGTAGTGGTTAGTATGGTTGGAATATTATTTATGTTAGTTCCAGCATGGATTTTCTTCAAGATTCAATTTCATTTAATTTTCTTCGCATTTATCGCTTCAATCTTAGGTATGATATTCATTAACTATTTAGGTATGATTGTTGACTTGATTCATCCTAAACTCATTTGGGAACAAGAAACTGCTGCGGTTAAGAATAATTTGAATTCTGTGTTTACGATGTTACCAGCCTTTGGAATTAGTTTCGGTATCTTCTTCTTAGTTCAATTTATACCGAATACGATTGGTTCTGTCTTAATCTTCTTAGCCTTATTACTAGTCATAGATTTCTGGATCATTCAATTTACGCATAAATTGAGTATCCGTAAGTTACATGATTTAGAAGTATAAAATAAAACCTCTTAGAAATTTCTAAGAGGTTATTTTTTATCCAAAATTTAACATCAACCAAGCTGGTTTTAAGATCATTAATAATCCTAAGATTATCATTAATATCCCACCAATTAAATGTGCATTACGTGCATATTTAGTGGAAATACCTGTAATTTCTGCTGTTTTCATCGCAATCACAAACACAATGATATCATCTAACATAAACATAGCTAAGTAGAGTAATAAATATAGTATGTACTGTGTTTGACTTAAGTCATTTAACGTTAGTATTTGGGTAAACAACACAGGTAGTCCAGCTGAACAAATTAGTTCGACTAAATTAACGGAAACTGCTAGAACCACGATACCAACGGCAGCTAATGCGAATACAGGTTGTGAGTAAATCGCTTTTAAACGATCTCGTATTTTTAATCGTTTAGATTCATCCACAACTTCACATCCAGGTTCCATTTGAGTGTATCGATGGATGTTAAATACACCTCCACCTATACTGATACCTCCAATTAACCAACGAATGTATATCAATGTCCCAAATAAAATCGTAATATTCAACCAACTTAACATAAAGAAGAAATACATTACGGCAGTCGTTAGTAAGAATAAACCACCTAAGAACCATTTTTTCCATTGTTCTTCCAAGTGAAATAACATACTTATTAAGAGTAATAATACCCACATCGCACATGGATTAAATCCATCTATTCCACCTAATACAATCGCAAGCAAAGGTAATGATATGCTTTTCGCATCCACTTCTCCAAAGAATGGAAGACTTACTTTAGTATTCTCATTAATGATGTCCACACCTTGACCAGGTTCGACAAGACCTAACATCTCCCCAACGACATCTCGAACATTATTATCACGTACGAATTGGATAGCCTCTTCAATGGTTTTTTCTGTGGATCCTTCTTTGAAACCAACAATAACTTCTCTTCCAATTATCAAGGTTGGCGTACTATTTATTGGTTGGTTTAGTAATTCACCCACATCTTTGGATAGTTTTTGATTTGCTTGATCAAACGCAATTTCATACTTATGTAAAACTAGATTCGTATCTTCTTCAACAAGTTTCTCTAGATATTCTGTTTCAAGAGCACAGGTTGAACATCCTTCCGCATGAAAATAATAAAGATTTACGACACGATCACTCGCAGATACATTCGTAAATCCAAATACAATTAATAATAATGAAATAATAACCGTTAATTTAAATCGCATTCTGAATTTCCTTTTCTAATTCATCTATACTCTTTTCACCAACAAATCGTTTGATACATTGATTATCTTGATAAATGAAATAAACGGGTAGTACTTTACCTATTTCAAGACCTTTGCATTTTTCTTCTTCAAAATCGATATCGATAAATTCAAACTCTATATCATGTGTCTTTTGATATTCTTTGATTCTTTTTTTCATCAATAAACAAGCATGACACCAAGCTGCAGTTAGCACTTTAACTTTCATGAACAATCCTTTCTATCACAGATACTAAGGCATCAATCTCTGATTGAGTACTTAGATGAGATAAACTAATTCGGTATGAACTTTGAGCTCTTTGTTTATCTTTTGTGATCGCAAAAACAGAGTTGGAGAATTCTTCCTGACCACTACATGCGCTTTTTGAACTGAGATAACAATCTTCATTTGAAAAGACTTCGAGTATTTCTTCAGGTCTTGTATCAAGTATACTCACATTCACGATAAAAGGGATAGAATAATGATTTGAATTTATAACTACTCGGTCTAAATGAGATACTTTTTTGATTAGATAATCTTTTAACTGACTTACATATGTAAATCGATCTTCATACGTTTCATAAGCTATTTGAAGTGCCTTAGATAATGCACAGACAAGTGCAGTTTGTGGAGTTGATGCACGATAAGCCGTAATACTGTGCCCTCCATGTAATAATGGAATTAATCCCACATTTTCTTTTTTTATTAAACCTGCGACTCCTTTTGGGCCATATATTTTATGAGCTGAAAATGACGCATAGTCCACATTACTTAAATCAAATTTTGATTTTCCAACTGCTTGTGTGATATCACTATGAAATAGAACTTGATGTTTATGGCATAATTGCCCGATTTCTTCGATGGGTTGTCTAATCCCTGTTTCACTATCAACAGCGATAAGTGTGACAAGTAGAGTATCTTCTCTTAATAGTGATTCAAGATGCTTTAAATCAAATCGTCCATTTTCGTCTAAATTCACAAAATCGATTTCATATCCTTGATGTTCAAGGAATGAGATAGCACCTATGATTGACGCATGTTCTATGGATGATGAAATGATGTGTTTCTTATTTGGATATTTTAACGCAACACCTTTTAAGACTGTATTATTGGATTCAACGGCAGAGGACGTAATAATAAGTTCATTGGATTGAATCCCTAATAGATTTGACATAATCCCTAATTGTTCATCAATGACTCTTTGTGCTTTTTGCCCTAATGCATGACTTGAATTCGCATTCGCAAAAAATTCACGCTCATATCGTGTATATATTTCAAGCACATCAGGATGTATAGGTGTTGTCGCACTGTAGTCAAAATAAATCATAATTATTGCTCGATAAGTACTGCAGTACCGCTTACGGTTGCCATTAACATATTATTGGCTTGGCCTAATACTTCATAATCAATATCAACCCCAACAACCGCATTAGCACCAAGTGCTAAAGCACGGGATTGCATTTCTCTTAGCGCTGTTTCGCGTGCTTCAATGAGTTCACTTTCATATGAACCTGAACGACCACCAAAAATATTGGTTAATCCAGCTGCGAAATCCTTCACAAAATCGACACCCGATATAACTTCTCCTACAACAATTCCTTTATACGCTAAAATCTTTTTACCTTCAATGTTTGGGGTTGTGCTGAGTATCATACTGTTTCCTTTCATAGCTCTTAAGTTGTTTATTGAGCTGTTTTATGTAAGTTAATTGAACACGATATCCTTCTTTTTCTTCGTAGATGGATTGTATCGTATACATTTTTTTAATATGGTCTAAGATATGAACTTCATCATAAGGAATGATTAGTTCTGTTACAGGACGAATATCTCGTATCTTCTTTGTAATGAGATCGATTAAGATATTCATATTCATATCCTGAGTAATACTGATATTTAATCCTTCTCTTTCTCTTATATCCATTTTATTCTTTATTTCAATTCGTGGTGTATTTTCACATCCTAAATCTTTTAATGTGTTTAACGTAACTTCTCTTTCACCTTCCATATTATCACTTGATCCATCTAATACATGTAATATGAGATCTGCTTCTTTCACGATTTCTAAGGTTGATCTAAACGCTTTTACTAAGTGATGAGGTAATCGACTTACAAATCCTACGGTATCGATTAATATGATTGGATATCCATCCAGAACAATATTTCGTGAAGATGTTTCTAGACTTTCAAATAATCGATCGTGTGCACTCACTTTTTTATCGGGTGTTGAATAGTGTTCCATAAACCAATTTAATAAGGAACTTTTACCCGCATTCGTATAACCTACTAACGCAATGGTAAGTGCATCTTTCTTATTTCGCTTGTTTCGTTGAGTTACACGCTGTTTCTCTATTAAATCGAGTTCTTGTTCAGCTTTATATAAAGAACGCATCATTGTCCTTTGACGAAGTGCTAGAGCTTGTTCACCACTTCCTCTGTTTTTAACTCCCCCACCTTGTTCACGTCCAGATGAATGGTGGTTTAACTTAACTCTAGGTAATAAATAATTTAATCGAGCAACCTCAACTTGTAGCTTTGATTCTTTTTGTTTAGCTCGTTTTTCAAATATTTCTAATATAAGTTGCGTTCGATCAATAACATTTGTATCCAAGTATTCGGATAGATTGCGATACTGTGATGGACTTAAGGCATCGTTGCACACAACCCCATCTGCTTCTAGATTTATGAGTGCAGTTTTGACTTCATCTAACTTACCTTTTTTAAGATAAAAAGGATTATTATTTAGTGTAGCCTGTTCAAGCCTAAAAACAAGCTCTAAATCAGATGCCTGCATTAATCGCATGGTTTCTTGCATAGAACTCTCAAAATCTAGATCTTGACGTTCTTTTACTCCAATCAAAATATATTTATTCAATGACCTTCCACTCCAGCTCTAAATCAACATCAAACATATCTTTAACACTCTTTTGACAGAGTTCAATTAAATCAAACACATCCTTTGTGCTCGCATGATTTACATTAACGATAAAACCAGGATGTTTAAATGAAAGCTCTGCACCACCAATTCGTTTACCACGGAGACCACAAGCTTCAAATAATTTCCAAACAAACAACCACTCTCCATCTTTTTTAGGACGTTTGAATACCGAGCCAGCATTTGGATAATTACGCGGTTGTTTACGATATCGCTCACGTTTGTAATTAAGTACTTTCTCTAAATTCTCTAAATCATCACCACCCATATTCTTTAATCCACACGATAATACAATATCTGTAGACTTAAATTTCGCATGACGATAGGTAAAGAAACCTTCCTCAGGGTTAATTCTTTTTACTTCATTTAATTCTGTATCATACACATCAACCCAATTGACATATTGACCAATGGTAAATTCGTATTGACCTGCATTCATAATAAGGGCACCACCAACTGTACCTGGAATATCTTCCGCAAACGCATAACCTTCAATGGAATGCTCAATCGCAAACCACGCTAATGAAGATAAACTAGCTCCAGCTTCACATACGATTTCATCATTTTCAATATGAATATCATCCATTAAACTTGTGATGATAAAAACATATTCATCTTCATATCGTTCTTTTTTAAGAAGGATATTACTCCCCTTACCTATAATGATTCTTTTTGAATTATGAGTTGTATTTAAGACTTCAACTAACCCTTGTTTGTTTAAAGGAAAATAAACAACATTAGCGTATGATTCTAATTGAAGTGTGTTGTATTTTTTTAATGGGACATCATTTAATTTTATTGAGTTTTGCATAGTTATTTTATTCTAATGTATTTATGAGTAATATTGGGATTCGATGTTTTACGAGATTGAATCTCAAATTGTTTAAGTGATGAGACAAGCGGTGTTAGCTTTTGAAAGCCATAGTTACGTGTATCAAAATCGGGATTTCGTTTACTTAAGATACTACCAACTTCTCCTAAGAAAGCCCAACCATCATCATCAGAGTTCTCGTTTATGATTATTTTTAATGTATCTATTAAAGTTTGATTATCAATCTTACCCGTATTCCCATTCTTTATTGGAGTTGGTTCAACAGCTTGTAAGAGTACTTCTAGATATTTAAATTTTTCACACGCTGAGATAAATGGAACAGGTGTTTTCTTTTCTCCCATCCCTAATACATATTTCCCAGCTTCTCTTAATCGTGAAGCGAGTCGTGTGAAATCACTGTCGGAAGATACGATACAGAATCCATCAACTTGTCCAGAATATAAGATATCCATCGCATCGATAATAAGTGCCGCATCTGTCGCATTCTTTCCTATTGTGTAGGAATACTGTTGAATGGGAGAAATTGAATAGTTGAGTAATACATTCTTCCATTGCCCTAATTGCGGTTTAGTCCAATCTCCATAGATTCGTTTATACGTTGCGGTCCCATGATTATTGACTTCATCGAAGATAACTTTAACATACTTATCAGAAACGTTATCCGCATCAATTAATACGGCAATCTTTAAGTCTTTTTCCATAGTTTATCCTTTTATTGTTTTCTTTATTATAACATCATCTTGGCATAAATCCTGTATGACGACAGAGGCTAAGAGTAATCCAGCACTTGCAGGCACAAAAATCATACTACCAACGATTACTTTATTGGTTTCTTCGTTATAATAACCAGCCTGCGCTTCTTCTTTGGAATAAACGACTTTTATATTCTTTAATCCCTCTTTTTTTGCTAAAATTCGAACTTTCTTCGCAAGAGGACAGATCGATGTTTGGTATAAGCGTGAAACACATAATTGAGTCGGATCAAATTTTCTTCCAGTACCAAGGGACATAATAAGAGGTACCTGGTGTTTTTCACATTGTCTCATTATTTCAAGTTTAGAGTTTACAGAGTCAATCGCATCTACGACGTAATCAAATGATGTAAAGTCTAGAGTACTATTGGAATCAAAGAAGATAGGATAGGTATGTACAATCACGTCTTTATGTATCGAAACGATACGTTTCTTTAATTCTTCAACTTTCAGTTCACCAATATTGGATGAATTTGTCATCAGTTGTCGATTTAGGTTACTGATGTCTATTTTATCAAAGTCTACTAAGGTTATTTCTTTTACACCAGATCGAATGAGACCTTCTACGACAAAAGATCCTACACCACCACATCCAAATACACAGATATGGGATAAATTTATTTTTTTTAGTTTTTCTTCTCCGATTAAATATTGAATACGAATAAGGGGATTATCTTGCATTTTTAACCTTCTTTCTATAAAATAGGCTCGTTAAAGGAAACAATATATGAAACTATCAATGACCTCGTTTGTAAAAGTTGCGCTTATTGCCGCATTATATAGTACCGTAAGCTTAGTATTAGCTCCATTTAGTTTTGGAAATATACAAGTTCGAGTTGCGGAAGGACTAACATTACTTCCATTATTATCTCCACTTCCTATTTTAGGATTAACATTAGGATGTTTCATCACGAACTTTATTGGGGTTGTGATGGGAGTTAATATTCTTGGAATGATGGATGTATTTATTGGCACATTCGCGACACTCATTGCGGCAGTATTAACGTATTACTTCAGAAATATAAAGATTAAAGGGTTCCCACTATTATCGACTTTAATGCCTATTGTGATTAATGCGATTATCATCGGGGCAGAACTAGCGTATGTTTTTGCGCCAGAATTTACATTTACATATTTCTTGATTTTTGCGCTAGAAGTCGGGATTGGACAAACAATTGCTGTTTATCTTGTAGGCTTACCTATTTTAAGCGCATTAAAGAAACGTAATATTAGTTTAGATTAAGCACTTTTCTTTTGAATTCGTCCTACGAACTTTGAAGAAACAGTTCTTGGCACAAGCTTTAGTAATACTCTTAAACTATGATTACTCAAACCCACTATTGAAATGGGTTTGTTTTTATTTAGATCGGATATTCCTTTTTGAACTACAGGTAAAGAATCCATCATAAAACGATCAAACATTTTATTCTCTTTTTCTGAGTTTGCCACATCAAAGAATTCTGTTTTTGTAGGTCCTGGACATAATACAGATACTTTTATATTGTGTTCCTTTAATTCTTCATGTAAGGCAATACTGTAATTTAATACATATGCTTTTGTGGCATAGTATTCAGCCATATATGGTCCAGCCACAAAGCCAGCGATCGATCCAACATTTAGGATTTCACCTGTTTTGTGTTTAATCATATTGGGTAATACTTTATGTGTTAAAAGCGTCAATGCTTCAATATTGACAGATATCATTGATTTGATTTGAGTCTCTTTCATATCTATAAATGAACCTGAGTAACCAAATCCTGCATTATTTATTAATCGATGAATGAAAATGTCCTTATCAAGTTGTTCAAAAAATTGATCAATGTTTTTATTATCATTTAAATCCAAAGAGTAAACTAATACATTTACATCAAATTGAGATTCTATTTCTGATTTAACTTGATTTAATCGATCAATACGACGAGCAACCAATATAAGGTTTTCGTTCTTTGAAGCATACTCTTTTGCGAAATCTATTCCTAAACCACTTGAAGCGCCTGTTATTAATGTGTATTTTTTCATATTCATTCCACTCTTTCTTTTGATTTTATCATATTTTACAATACGATATATGGGGTTATAATTGTCATATTGGGGTTTTGATGATAAAATAATTCCTTGTTAGAGGTGACTATGAAAGAAATTGCGTTAGGTTTATTTATATTAACATATGTGTTGTTACTATCGTTTCCAGCAAAACGTTGGTTAATCGCTTTAGTGTCTGCTGTCGTATTTGTCGTTATCGGAATTCTTCCCTTTAGTGAACTACCTTATGCCATTGATTTTAATGTATTAATGATGATTGGTGGTACGATGGGAATTGTTGCACTATTTATTGAATCAAAGATGCCTGTCTTGATGGCAGATTATATCTTAGATCGTACTCCTAATGTTAAATGGGCGATTATTGCGTTATCTTTATTTGCTGGTATCATATCTGCATTTGTGGATAATGTCGCAACGGTTTTAATGGTTGCGCCTGTCGCACTTAACATTGCATTAAAATTAAAAATAAACCCTATTCCAAGTATCATCGCAATTGCGGTTTCAAGTAACTTACAAGGTGCAGCTACCCTTGTTGGTGATACAACTTCGATTTTATTAGGTGGTTATGCGAATATGAATTTCATGGATTTCTTCTTTATGGATGGTAAGTTCAGTATTTTCTGGGCTGTACAATTAGGTGCTGTTGTAAGTACATTTATCCTATTGTTTATTTTTAAGAAAGAAACTCAAGAAGTTCATTTAGAAGAAATGCAAAAAGTTGAAGACTTCTTCCCTACTTTCTTATTATTAGGAATGATAGGCTTATTGATTCTTGCATCATTTATTCAAATTGATTTTGCTTTAATTAATGGGACAATCTGTATGACATTATTATTCATCGGTTTAGTTCGAGACTCTATCGTTCGCAAAGATGTTTCATTGGTTCGAAAAACAATCTTAGAGATTGATTATCAAACACTTATCCTATTAGCGAGTTTATTTGTTATTATAGCTGGAATTAATTATGTTGGAATTGTTTCTGATATCAGTAAGTTATTTATACAACTAGCCGGTGATAATAAATTTATTATCTATACACTTATTGTATGGGCAAGTGTATTAATCTCTGCATTTATTGATAATATTCCGTATGTTGCGACAATGTTGCCAGTGGTCGCATCGATCTCCGCTTCATTAGGCATCAATCCTATCTTATTGTATTTTGGATTATTGACTGGTGCTACTCTTGGAGGTAACTTGTCTCCGATTGGCGCATCCGCTAATATTGCTGGTTTAGGTATATTGCGTAAAGCAGGATACAATCCAACAACTAAGGATTTTATGAAGATAGGTGTTCCATTTACCTTAGCAGCTGTGATTAGTTCTTATATCTTTATTTGGTTAATCTGGGCTTAATTCATTAAATTGATAGCGACATACTCATCAAAGGTCAACCCTGTTTGATAGAGTAGAGTCGCTATTTCTTTACCTACATAGCGATAATGCCAAGGTTCATACTTATATCCTGTTATATCTTCTTTACCTTTTTCGAAGCGTAAAATAAACCCATATAAATGAGCATGATCTTTCATCCATTTAAACGATGAACTCATTTCAAAGGTTAAGATATCTGGATTATTACTGGATACATCTATCGCAAGTCCAGTTTGATGTTCACTATGACCCGCACGAGCAGAATATGTATCCACAATACTTTGTGGATCTTTTTGTAAGTATCGATTGTATAAGTTATATTGCGTTTGATAAGAGCGATATCCAGAAATACCTTTTATCGTATAGCCATCTTCTTTTGCGTGATCACAAAGCTCAATAAACGCTTCAGCCGCTTCTCTAACCATTTTTACACTTCCATAAGGAGAAACACTGATTAAATCACTAGGAATATAATCTTCACTTAAGGCATAGTATTTGTTGACTAAAACTAAATTTCCTAAACTTGTATCACTTGGTTGAATATTTGAATAATATGGATTATCTCGATTCGTATTGACTTTTTCTAGAACTTCTTCAAACAATAATTTAGGATACTTTTCTTGATAGGCTTGATATCGATCAATATTATTAAATATAAAATTATCGATCCTCAACCAATTAAAAATATCTTTCATATAAGGTTGAGCTAAAAGGTACTCTTGGATTGTTTGGTCTAAATCAAGTATTTGAGTAATCTCTGAATCTGAATAGCCTACTTGAGTAAACTCAGTATAGTTTTCAATTGTGTAATGTTTTATAATATTTTCTATTTTCTCTTGATTGAGAATGATATCTTTTTCTTCATCACTTAAACTCAAAATAAACGTTATCTCATCTGTTTGATATCCCATTTCACTAAAGTTTTCAATTTTATAGGGATTAAGATATTCTTTTAAATAAAATATACCAACAATAATCAGACTCAAAAAAATAAACATCATAATGATGTTTCTAATTTTTAATTTTCGTTTCTTTTTCTTTACCATGTTTATATTATATCATCAAAATATTATTTGATTATTCATTAATCGGTTTATAATGAGGTTAAGCTATGCCACAACTTATTATCACACTATTATTCTTAATTCTAATTTACTTGTTGGTTTTACTAAACAAGACATTTAATCGTTCTAAGAAAAAGAATATAATGCGATCAAAAGATATGCGTGGAGTTGATTATGGAATCTTTAAACAAGATGTAGATTGGTTAGAATCTATGGACCAATCAGAATTAATCATTCAATCAAAAGATGGATTGAAACTACATGCTTGTTTAATCGAAAATAAGAAGAGTTCATTTTGTGTTATTTTATGCCATGGATATTCGGCTAATCGTAATAGTATGGCTGTTTTTGCGCGTTATTATTACGAAACATTTGGAGCTAGTGTTTGCCTAATTGATGCTCGTGCGCATGGTTTAAGTGAAGGTAATGTAATCGGATTTGGTTATCATGATCGAATGGATTTACAACTATGGATTCAAACAATCAAAGATATCTTAGGTTCTAATAACCCTATTATTTTACATGGTGTTTCTATGGGAGCTAGTACTTTATTGTATGCATCAATTGATGGTTTTGATTCTAATGTTAAAGGTATTATTTGTGATTCCGCATTTATCGATTTAAAACCAATATTTATTCGTCAAATGAAATTAATATATAATTTACCTGCTTTCCCTTTCTTTTACATCGTAGAGCTTTATATGAAATATTGGGTTAAGATACCATTTAGTAAAACGAATATTCTCAAACAAAAAGACAAGTTATTAACACCTTGTCTTATCATTCATGGAACCTTAGATCGATTTGTACCGTATGATATGGCTATCGAACTTAATGAAGTTTATCCTGTCTATCATGAATTCTTAAGTGTAGAGAATGCTAAACATGCACTTTCTTATTCAGTAGATTCTAATTCATATAAAGAATACCTAAGTCATTTTATTCAGACGATATTGAACTAATACGACTCACTTTCAACCATCATATGGGTCACAATCATCGGTAATAATTTAAATGACTCGGCGCGTTCAACGCCTTTTATTTTGCCATTATTTCGTGATTGCATATCTAAATACATTTTGATCATTTGACCACTTTGTTCATCAAACTGGGTTTTATGTTTAAAAATAGCGTTAATCTTTGATTCAAATGTTTCTGTAATATCCACATACGTATTTGGATGTGCGCTTGCATAGAATCCAACTGCTTTAACTTGGTGTGTTACAGGTGGTACTGGCGCATCAGGTTCAGGAAAATGTTTCATCGATGAAAAAAGACACGCTTCTAACACTGCCATACCTGTTTTACGATGAGTTGGATGTGCTTCATATAATAAGTATGGATCTACGGTAAATACCACATCTGGTTTTACTTCTCGGATAACTTCTACGATTTGGCATGTGATTTCTTTTTCACTTGGATAATGCGCATCATCTAAATCCAATTGATAAAACTGAGTAGCCCCTAAATATTCACCCGCTTCTCGTAATTCATTTTGACGAATTTCAATCAGTTCTTTTGATGAAAGTTCATTACTTCCACCTTTCCCTTTACTCACTGTACAATAACTAATCTTTACACCTAATTGACTAAGAACTTTAATTGTTCCTCCCATTCCAATTTCATTATCATCAGGGTGTGGTTGAACACATAAAATATGTTTAACTTGCATTAAATCAATATTCTTTATAAAATCCTTAATCTCCATTACCATTTCTCCTTATGTATTTTTAAATGTTCAAATCGATCATTCGCTTCTTTTGTTACTGCAGGATATCCAATCGCAAGTATACTCAAACACTTTATGTGATCAGGTAGATTAAGCTCAATATGAACATCTTTCATATTTTCATAACTTGGTGTGCAACCTATCCAAACAGAGCTAAGTCCTAAATCAGTAATGGCGAGTGCCATATTTTGTGTTGCGGCAGCCGCATCATGATTTAAGAACTCCCAATTATCTTGTCGATTCGTATCACCAACAACACATATCGCAACTTGTGCTTCATTTAATGAGCGACCATAGGTCAATTTTGAAGCGAGTTGGACTAAGTTATTTCTATCTTTCAATACAATAAACTCAATAGGGTGTAAATTGTGAGCAGAAGGTGCTGAAAAAGCTGCAGATAAGATAGTTTCAATATCTTCTTCTTTTATAGGCTCATTAGTATAACGGCGAATACTTCGTCTTGCATGGATGCATTGTAGTGTTTCCATAGTAACTCCTTATCGTTTTGCGTTAAGATTCGTCGTATTTGCCTCATAGAATCGTATATACTCATCTACACTGATCTTACTTAAAAGATTTTCTAAGAGGTCAAATGGTATTTTCTCTTCTTTTTTAAATCTTAAACACGATTTCCCCATATCTAACTTACCATATTTAGACTCATATTGACTTGAAAATTCTTCAAATATTTCAGGTTTTGCATAGTACCCCATATGATAAAGCGCATAAAAATGTTTCTGTTTAGCAATCGCAAAATATGGAAGTGGTGTACCTTTTGTGACATGATATCCCTTTGGATAATACGATAATGGCACAACATAACTAATCATATTGTATAGGATGATTTCTTCAAATCCTTTTGGTAATGAACTTTTCGTTTTTTCTCTAATTCGATTAATAACTCGTTGTTCATCTTCAGAAAATTGAGCGAGATATTCATCAATACTATTGACTGGATTATTCATATTTTTCTCCTATCCAAGCGCAACATCTAAAAACATCATAACCGCAAAGCCTAACATAGCTCCTATGGTTGCGACATCTGTGTTTGAATCGCTTTGTGCTTCTGGTATTAATTCTTCTACGACAACATAAATCATCGCACCAGCCGCAAAGGCAAGTGCATACGGTAAAATTGGTTTCATAATCAATACTAATAATGCGCCTAAAACGCCAGCAATTGGCTCAACAATCCCTGATGCTTGGCCATATAAGAAACTCTTAAAACGAGATAATCCTTCTCGTCTTAATGGAATCGAAACCGCGGCACCTTCAGGAAAATTTTGAAGTCCTATACCAATAGCTAATGCGACAGCTCCTAGAAGCGTTGCGCCACTAAAATTAGAGGCAACAGCCGCAAATGCAACACCAACCGCTAATCCTTCTGGAATATTGTGAAGGGTAATAGCTAAAACCAATAGAATAGATCGATGTAAGCTTGATTTTGACCCTTCTGGATTCTTTGCCCCAATATGCATATGAGGTAAGAATCGGTCAACTAACCAAAGAAATCCACCACCACTTAAAAAACCAATTACAGCGGGTAACCATCCTGGAATGCCATTCTCTTCCGCCATTTCAATCGCTGGTGCTAAAAGTGACCAGAATGAAGCAGCTATCATAACTCCTGCCGCAAAACCTAACATCGAATTTAATACAGATTTATTGATTGATTTAAAAAAGAAAACCATTGATGCCCCTAAGGCAGTCACAAACCAAGTAAATGTAGTTGCTAATAATGCTTGTAAAATTGGGCTTAAATCAGTAAGCCAAGCTATAAATTGTTCCATATGATTCCTCTAATATCTGTTTACATCATATCAAATTAATCCTAGTTAAAGTAAATTACACATCAAGAAAATAGCTCATCAATTAGATGAGCTATAGTTCTTCATTGTTTTGAATTATTTCAATAAATAAATCTGTCAAATGTGGATCAAATTGAGTTCCTTTATTGCGAAGTATTTCATTAATCGCTTCTTCTTTACTCATCGCTTTACGATAAACTCGATCTTGAGTCATCGCATCATATGCATCGACTAGACCTAAGATTCTAGACAATAATGGTATTTCATCTTCTTTTAACCCTTGTGGATACCCTCCACCATTCCAATGTTCATGATGAGTTAAGATATAATTTGCAATAGAATGCAATTCAGGTGAGGATAACGCAATACGATACCCTATTTCAGTATGCTTCTTCATGATTATCCATTCATCATCACTTAATCTACCTGGTTTATTTAAGACATTGTCATCAATTCCAATTTTACCAATATCATGTAACATCGCAAATAACATTAATTCATCCATTTGAGTTTGTGATAAGTCTAATTGTTCTCCCATCATTCGACATAAGATAGATAATCGTTCCGCATGCTCTTCTGTATTTTGACTCTTCGCAAACATGGTTGCTTGTATCGAAGACAATATGGAACTATGATAACTCTTACTTTCAAGAATTTTATTCTTATGTAAACTATCCATCGCTTGATGTATGACTTTATCAATTGCTTGAGTCATATGAACTCGAGTCGCAGATCCTAGTGATAAATTTAATTGAACTGCTTGATTTTCCGGATTCAAATTATATAGTTTACACTTATGTTGAATACGTCTCATAATATCCGATAATTTCGATTCACTGGTGTTTGGCATTAATACGATAAATTCATCTCCACCTGTTCTAAACAATAGTGAAGATGAATCACAGGAACTCTTCAATATCCGTGCAGTTTCGACGATCAATCGATCCCCTTCTGTATAACCATAGGCATCATTTATTAAACGTACTCCATTAATATCTCCAATTAGAACAGATAACGGTAGATAACTCTGTTGATTAAAACGAATCTTTTCTATCTCAAAATATTTCCGATTAAACAATCCTGTTAAGAAATCATGATCATCCATGTATCGAATTTGCGCATCTCTTAACTTCGTTTGAGTTATATCGATGATAATACCTTCTAGTGCAATTACGTTTCCTTTATGATCATATACTCCTTGTGCTAATTCTAGTACCCATTTAACTTGATTGTCTTTTGTTATAATCTGATACTCTGCTCTAAAATTTTCATGTTTTAGTAGAACTTGGTCCCATTGTTTTCTAAGTACATCACGATACTGTGGATCGATGATTTCGTTATAACTTATCGTATTATTTCCAATCAAATCAATAGGTTTATACCCAGTTAAATCAAAACATCCATCTGATACGAATTCCATGGTCCAATGTTCATCATTTAAACAACGATATGCTAATCCAGGTATATGAGAAAGTAGAACAGATTTACTTCTTTCACTCTCTTGTAACGCATCGGACACCTTTTTGCGTTCAGAAATATCCTCTACCATACATAAATAATTAAACTCATCTGAGTCGTTTAAATTCAATGAACTAATACCTAACTTAACCCAAAATGTTTCACCCATTTTTGTAATTAATCGCTTTTCAATCCCATATTCACTTATTTCACCCTTTGTGAACGATTTAAATAATATCTCTTCACTCTCTAAATCATCCGGGTGAGTCATTGCCTTCCAATCATTCCCAACAATATCTTGATTCGTACGACTGATGATATTTATATACGCAGGATTAACTCGAGTGGTCTGACTATTCGTTGATATGGTCGCAATTCCAATTGGAGATTGTTCAAAAATCGCCTTAAATAATCCTTCACTTTCCTTTAATTGATTGCTTAATTTCTGAAGTTCTATATTTTTTTTAGCTATCCAGTAATAAACAATGATTAATACAAAAATACTTAAAAATACATAAAAATAATTTAAGGTTTGATTTAGAATATTTTGTTTAAAACGAACCGCATCATAATCTAGTCCTAGTACAGCCACTACTTCATTACCATCAACTATAGGAACCAAAACACTAATCCATGTTCCCCAACGATCACTAATTTCATCTGTCACGACTGTCTGTTTACTTAAGAATGGTTCGAAATCAGTTGGTGTTGCCTCAAAATAGAGTTGGCCTGGATATGAATAATCTTCAGAGTCAGGATCTTCAGAATCCACAAGAAAATATATCCTATTATCAATTTTCTTCATAAGATAAGCAAATTCAATATTATTTCTTGATTGTTTTAAATCCACTAAATTCATCTTAAGAAATTGATATGATTCATTTTCAATATCACTTAAATCAACATTTAAAGTCTTTATATCTTTCGTATTAATAAATAATTTTGTCGACTCTGCATAATTAATAATATTATTTTTCTCAGCTTCATAGTAATTTCTATAAATTGCACTCATGATAAAAAAACATGCGACAAGATACGCAAACATTACGATATGGAATATCTTCGATATTCTTATTTCCTGTTGGCTTGTTTTTTTCATGATTATGACTATTATAACTTAAATTCTTCTATCATTTGACAAAATTTTTCGCATAATATAGGATCTAATTCTTTGCCTTTTTGCATCTTGAGTTGTGTAATACTTTCTTCTCTATTTAGACCTACATTAAACCTTAATTTATCATAATTATTCACAATATGAACCATCATCGATTCATTTGAGATTTCATCTTTTCTTAATCCTCTCGGATAACCCGAGCCATCATAGTTTTCATGGTAAGCTAATACAATATTCGCAATTTCTGTATATTGTGTAATATATCTGAGAATTTGATAACTTAATTCAGGCTGTCTTCTTAATAAATATTCATATTTAATTCGATCGGTTTGATAAAGTCTAATATCTTCTATATCAATTCCAATTTTACCGATATCATGATACATTGCGGCTAGTTTAAGCTGATTGATTTGATTTGAACTTAATTTTAGATATTTTCCAAATTGACTTACTAAATTGGTCAATGATTTTAGATGACGTCTTAAATCCGTATCAAGTTTATAAAGTGTATTCATAATTGTGCCTAATAACTGACGTTTATATACTTCAGATTCAATTAACTTGTTTTGATACATAATGCGATCAGCCTGATTAACAACATCCATTATCTCTTGATCCATTGTTTCTTTTGAACTATATCCAATAGACAACGATAATGTATACTTTGAATCACTTTGAGACTTTAAACTTAAATGAATTCTTGACACTATCTTTTCACAGTCTTTGATATTCGTTTGTGGTAAAACCACAATAAATTCATCTCCACCTAATCGAACGATAATATCATCTTCACGACACACTGATTTAAGTGTTTTTGAAGCTAACTTGATTAAATCGTCTCCTGAACTATGACCAAACACATCATTCGTCATTTTTAACCCATTTATATCAACAGTAATGAATGATATTGGTAAATTGCGAACTGTGTTTAATCGTTCAAGCTCTATATCATAATATCTTCGATTATATAGTCCGGTTAATTGATCATGAAAACTTAAATAACGAATTTCGTCATCGATTTTTTTACGTTCTGTCACATCTCGACTAATTCCAATTACTTCTATTTGGTTTTGTTCATTAAATCGATAACGAACAGAGATTTCAACCCATACCATAGAACCATTCTTGTGATACTGTTCAATGGTTAATATGTAATGTTTAGGATGTTGAGGATCTAAAATGAAATCACCCAAAGAATTCTCAATCGTATTTTGAATTAATTGCCAAGATTCTGGAGTCATACTCTCATTAATAGATTGAGCCATCGCTTCTTCTGCGCTATAACCTCTTAACTGATAGACGGCTGGAGAAATATAGGAAAATTTATAATCATCAAGATTCACAATCCATATCACATCAGAGGTATTCTCTGTAATAAATCGATACTTCTCTTCGCTTTGTTTTAAGGCAAGTTGAATTTTATGTTTCTCAGTGATATCTACATCAGACCCACGATAACCAACGCATAACCCTTCTTCATTAAACTTTGGGGAACTATTGCTTAATAACCAAATTCTCTCACCGTTTTTTGTTTGATACGGGCTTTCAAAGCCCACAACACTTTCTCTACGGCTCATCAATCCTAGAACTTTCTCTTTAAACTCTAATCGATCTTGAATGGGATAGAACTCATAGAAATAATGTCCAATCATATCTTTATTGTCATAACCAAAAACATCTTTTGAAACACTATTTATATAAGTATATTTACCATCTAGATCAACTTCCCAAATAACTGTTCTACTTTGTCTAGCGATTTCTGTTAAACGATTATTCATTTCAAGTAATTGATTTTCAACATTTTGTTGGCTCGTGATGTCTCGAATTGATATAACATATCTGTACTCTTCATCAAATTTCACATAGAAAATACTGGCTTGATAATATTTCAGTGTTTCATTTTCTAACGTTTGATAACTAATAACCTGAATCTCATTTGATTCTTTTGCGAGTTTAAACGCTTGAATCAAACTGTCACTCGTTTTTTGATTAAAGATTTCTCTAATGTTTCTATTTATAAGTTGATCTTTTTCAATAAACAGGTTTCTTTCATAATTCGTATATACACTAGTAAAAGTATAGTTTTCGTTTAATTCAAGGATAATATCATTTGTGGTTTTTATGAGAATTGATTTCTCGATTGTATCATTGATTTCTTTAGTAATATCCGTCACAAAAATAAACACTTGATTCTCTGATGTTGAATGAATTTCTACTTTTAAATGTCGGTTAATTAATTCAGAATGATATTCAAAATTAACTTGTATTCTATCTTGAATTACTTTTTGAATATTTTCTGCAAGTTCTTTATCGATTTGTTTATCAATAAATATTTCTGATCGTTTTGTGTTATTAATATTAACAGTTGAAATTCGATAAATGTCTTTAAATGATGAATTTACCTTAATATAAATCAAATCTATGATATGTTTATCCTCATTTAAAACAGCTTCGCAATATGCCAAACCTATTGGAGCTTTTTCAAACATAGTTTGGTAAAATTCTAGATCCATATTGAACCTCCCTAGCTTGATTATGATAGGGTAAAATAATGTTTTATACTTATACTCCTATTATAAGTTTATTTATTATACATTTCCATAAAATTAAAACGAGTTATTTCACTCGTTTAATTTGTTCAAGTTTTTCTAATACAAGATCCTCATCTATCGGATAAGATAAGAAATATCCTTGTCCATAATCACATTTATAATTTTTAAGTTTTTCAAGTTGATAAACATTTTCAATACCTTCCGCAACACATTTAAGATGATATTTATGTGCGATAGAAATAATGTCCTTGCTTATATGTTTATCATCTAAATTTGAGTCAATATTCTTAATAAAATATCGATCCATTTTCAATATATCTAAAAATGTTTCTTTCAAACGATAGAAAGAAGAAAACCCAGTCCCAAAATCATCCATAGAAATCGATATTCCCATTTCTCTTAATTGGAATAATTTCTGATTAATTGAGATAAAATCTTGCATATACACAGATTCGGTAATTTCAAGTTCTAATTGAGTTGGATTTATCCGATGTTTTTTAAGTATACGTTCAACGGAGTAGACAAACTCATCTTGCATTACTTGTATACCTGAAATATTCACTGCGATTTTTATATGCTCAAATCCTTCATTTTCTAATTTTCGAATTAATAGGCAAGCTTCATTTAATAGATATTCTCCTAAAGGAACGATAATATGTTTACGTTCTGCGATATCAATGAATTCAATCGGTGAAACTAATCCATAGTGTTTTGTGTTTAATCGTGCTAAGGCTTCAAATGAAACAATCGAATGATCATCTAACTTATATATAGGTTGGTATTGAAAATAGATTCTATTATGATCACGTGTTCTGAGTGCTTCTTTTAATTCTTCTTCAATCACATCTTCTCGATGAAGGGATTGTTCCATTTTCGCATCAAATATCGCATATTTTTGGTTATTGTCTACATTATTCAATGCGATTGAAACATCTCTTAATATGTCATCAACATCTTGTTTTACTTTCTCAATCTCTACAACTCCCATATTAATATCTAAGTCTGGTTTAAACTCAGTGGATGAAAACATGGTTTCTATTTCACGAATAGTATTCAAAGTATCTTTATTATCACTATTCTCAATTAAAACAATAAAACGATCCGCATTAAACTTAAATATTTTACATTGCTTGGAATTTAATAATTTAAGTTTCTCAGCCATTTTTTGTAAGACAAAATCACCTTCTTTGTATCCATAACTCATATTGATACGTTTGAAGTTTATGCAATTAACTAAAATTATTGTTTTTACGCTCTTATCCTTTTTAAGATTTTCCTCAAGATAGTACTTAAAATAATCAATATTAGGAAGTTTTGTGAGTGTATCATAATACGCTAATTCGATGAGTTGTTTATTCTTCTTATATGAACTATATACAATCGATAATACGATAATATAGAAGGAGATCAATAAAACAAATCCAAATTGAGTCATATTACGAATAATTTCTTTTGTAGTATCTAGCTTATATTGAATATTCAGAAAGCCAACATTAACTGAATTTAGATTAATAGGGGCGAAAACCTCGTATACCTCAATGCCATTGGTTTGATATAAAACACCTTCATTACTCTGAACTAATCTCTTTTGATCAACTTTTAAACCAATAGAGTCTAAATCCGAACTGGATGTAATTCGGTATTTTTTATCAATTATACTTATGGATAATATTGATTCATCATTCTTAAGATCATCAATAATATTTTGTTGATCAAATGCGGTTAAATATTGAAACACATCTTCTGCATAAATACCTATTTGCACAAAATATCCATCATCAAATCGAACATAAGCATACTTAAAATGTAAACTTGTTTCGTTATCTAAACGAATATCTTCAACAAATAAACTCAAATCTGAAGTTCGAAAGCGTTCAACTGGATGTCCATCAAAGGTCTTAAACCCAATAAACTCACCTGAATTACTCGCTAGAATTTCACCCTGAGGATTGTAGAAATATATAACATCGACATTCAACTGATAGGCATATTTTATAAGTTGTTCACTTGTTAAGTTTCCTTTGTGATTCTTTAATTCTTTTGCCGCATCAAGTACTCTTTTAGTCATAAATTCATTGATTGTATCAAATGCAGCACTTGATTTTGATAACATGATGGATGTATTACGAGCAAGTTTATTGGATTCCTTTTGCATCATGTTTGTGTAATAGGTATTTATTTGATTGGATAAGAAGATGCTTAGAAACACAAAAAGTACTGATATAATTATCATCGGAATTAAAAATATGTTGATATCGATTGCCTTTACTTTATTGTATTTCAAAATGAATTAACCCTTCTAATTATGTCAAATTTAATTGACTTTAAACAAAGAATTTCTAATTACTATTCTCCTAAATTCTCTTTTAGTCTAAATAGCACTATTTTTTTAATTAATTCTATCGGTAATTCTTTATTATATGGAAACTGAATCGCTCCTTTAGAGTGTTTATAATCTTTCAAATATTCTTCAAATTCCACTATTCCGGATGGACCAGGATAAAAGCCTAAGTGATTTTTATTATCTGCGAAGTGAACTAAATTACCCTTTACTTTAAAAGTAGGCATGCCCCAGCTTAAACATTCTTCAGACATTGGCGCAAGTTCTTTTATAACCTCATACATCTTAAACAAATTCTCATGATGTGATACTTCTGTATTCATTATATATTCGTGAATGAGTGACATATTTACACCTCCATTTTCGAGTATATCACAATCTTTTTATCGATGCTTGTTTGAACAACTAAATAATGAACAAAAATTGTTAGCGCTTACTTTACAGTCTATCAGTTTATTGTATAATTTAAACAGTACTCTCAACCCACAGGAGGCTCATTTGAAGAACGATCTTACGAAAAGTTTGTTTTTACAAGATGAACTTGTAACACAGACGATTATGAACAACTCTGAAGATACCATTTATTTTAAGAATTTAGATTCTAAGTTTATTCTCAATAGTAAAGCACATGCTAATCAATTCCATGAAAAAGATGTATCGGATATGGTTGGTAAAGATGACTTCGATTACTTCCCACCAGAGTTTGCACAAGCTGCACTGGATGATGAGCGAACTATTATTCAGACAGGTAGACCAATACTTGGTCGAATTGAACGTTGGAATAAACCTGATGGAGATGTTGTATGGTTTCAAGCGTATAAATACCCTTTATACGATAAAGAAGGAAATATTATTGGAACTTGGGGAACTTCTCGAAATATAACTCCACTAAAAAGAGCTGAAGAGGAGTTACAACGATTGAATCGTGAACTTCAAGAAGCGAATCAACGTTTAGAAATATTATCAACTCGTGATAGTTTATCCGGTTTGTATAATCATAGACATTTCTTTGATAGCTTAAATGTTCAGAAAAATATTGAACTAAGACAAAAAGAACATGGTCTTGAGTCTGAGTTTTCAATCTTACTTCTTGATATTGATCATTTTAAAACGATTAATGATACATATGGTCATTTAATTGGAGATTATGTAATAAAAAATCTTTCGGAACTCTTCACAAAATCAACCCGATTGATTGATACATGTTATCGTATTGGAGGAGACGAATTTGCGATTATCCTGATTAATACCGACTTAAAAGCTGCACATAATGTGGGTGAAAAGTTAAGAAAAATTGTAGAAGATTATTCCTTTGAGATTAATGAACAAATGATTAAAATAACACTTAGTATCGGCTGTGCTTCAAGTCATGAAACAGAAACCATGAAAGAACTTGTTACATTAGCAGATAGTCGCTTATATTATTCAAAGGAACATGGACGTAATCAAATAAATTAAACTTCATTTTACTGAAGTTTATTTTTTATATGTCAAATTTAATTGTGTAAGATATTCTCCGATAATACGGATTGCCTTTGGACCTACACCATGTAAATCCAATAATTCTGATTTTGTGTAATTTGCACAATCCTCCACCGTAAAAATACCCTTTAAGGTGAATGCTCTTTTTGCAGGTTCACCTATTTTTAGATCACTTAGTTTCATTTCGTTTTCCCTCATAAATAACGATTTCTATATTTCTTTCTTTTTGTAATGATTTAAACAAATCAATTAATGCATCTGCATACTCATTTAGATTATGTTTAATAACTTCTGAATGAATAATAGTAATTTTTTTAAGAGTTTGATTATGACTTAAGACATCCCATAATGCATCTAAATTTTGCCCAATTGGATAAGGAAAATTAAATTGTTGATGTAAATAAGCATATAAACTTGTTTTATCAATGATCTTTTTCCCGTTTATCAATACCCTTTTCTTCATTTTAATCTCCTTCATACAATAATTCAAAAGAATCATAATGATCATCAGTATAGTAGATATCCCAATTAGACGAATAAACGATACGCTTCGCATTACGATATCCGCCTTCATAATCAATATCACATTCATAATAAATTAAATCTTCTTCTATTGGCAATAATCGTTCACGATTATAGAAACGATCTCCACCAATCGACTTTTGATCCGTTACTTCCCATAAATTCCCTTTATCGTTATCCCAACCAAGTGCTTCAGCTTCATCTTTAGTGATGTAATTGTCGGGTAAGTGATGATAAGTGATTAGATACAACGCAACATCATCTTTACCGGTATAATATCCATCTTCTTGGATTACTTGATTAACTGGTATCTTTTGACATGCAAAAAGAGTTATAAGAACTAATATACTTATCCATAATCTGATACTTCTAGATTTAACCATAATTATAGTAAATGTCTTCCACCATCAACTTTGAGTGAGACACCTGTTATATATGATGCATCTTCAGAACATAAATAAATCACACTTTTAGCGATATCATCTGCTTGCGCAATCCGATTCAAAGGAATTCGACTTATTACTTTTTCTTCGACTGCCTTTTGGTTAAATTCATGATTCATTGGTGTATAAACTGCACCTGGTTCAATCGCATTGACTCGAATATTGGGGGCTAAGGCTAACGCAAATTCTTCTGTCATTCTTCGAACCGCAGCTTTTGATGCATCATAGCTAAATTTATTCAAGCGAACACCTTCTGAATATAAACTAGACATATTTATGATTGAACCTGATTTCATGTAGTTTGAAACTTCTTTAATACAGTAAAAAGTACCATTTAAATTAGTTTGTATTACTCGATTCCAATCATCTATTTCTATTGACTTAAAATCAGACACAATTTGTATTGCGGCATTATTAACTAAGATATCAATTGATATTAATACATTACTCACTTTTACGAAGAATTCTCTTACTGAATCATAATTTGAAATATCACACGGGAAAAAATATAAGTTACCTAAAGGCATTAACTCACTTAGACACTCAGCACTTGTTGATTCATCTAAATCACAAAAAACAACCGTATCACCTTGTTTTAGAAACGCTTCAACACATGCCCTACCAATTCCTTTTGATCCACCAGTAATAATTACATTTCGATTCATAATATCCTCTATTTTATCTGTTTCTCTATAAATGATTTCATTAATTGTTTGATTTCTTTTGGTATATTCAAACCAAACAAATAATTGATTCTATCTTTATTGATTGAGTTCTTAGTAAAATACTCTTCTATCACTTTCACTTTTGATTCTCGATTTGGCATCACATGATACAATACATACCAATCTTCAATATAACAAAGTGGAATAGATGTACCCTTATATAGAATATTATACTCTTTATGATCAAATGGATACTCAAACAATGTATCTGAAATGATTACACTCATACCACACATACAATCTATCTCAATCCCATTTAAATTAAACTTTCGATAATATTTGGTTTTGAAAATCGTTGATTCTTTTACTTCACATTCATCATACAAATCAGCTAAAAGCCTACATCCTTTTTCAAAATCAGATTCATGTATCATGATATCAATATCATGAGTCATTATATCGATACCACGTAGTTTTAATAAAGTTGATCCACCCAATGCCCAATTTATTTGGTTTGAATTAAGTAATTTTGTTAGTGTTAAGAGTTGTTCCATTGTTCCTTGAATAAAAACTTCTCAAAGAGAAGTTATGATGAAATACAAACAGTATTCCTTTTTTGTTTAGCTTGATACAGTAATCGATCGACTTCAGAAATTAATTGATCAATATCTTTATGATTTATGTCGGATCCATTTACTAATTTTATTCCGATGCTTATTCTAAGATTAATATTTGTTCCATTATAATTATATGGATGATTTTGAATATGCCCTTTTAATCTCTCTCCAATAACTTCAGCACTATGATAATCTAAATTAGGTAAACATAATATAAATTCATCTCCACCATATCGGCCAATCGTATCATAAGGACGTAAACATTCTTTTAAAAGACCCACGATATAAATAAGAATCTTATCTCCAATAATATGTCCATATTGATCATTAACTTCCTTAAAATAATCAATGTCTAAAATTGCTAATCCACACGTTCTATTTTCTCGCTTATTTCGAGCAAATTCTACTCTTAAATATTCAATAAATCCTCTACGATTCAATGTATCCGTCAAATAATCATGATTCGCAAGATAAATTGTCTCTTCATGTAATTTCTCTATTATCGAATTATTCAATTTTTCATTCGATAAATCTTCAAATACTATAACTGTCCATTCTTCATCATTCTCATCCTTAAATATTTTTGATAAAACATGAACCGGAAACTTTTCACCATTTTTTCGAAGAAAGTTGAGTTCAACACTAACTTCTCCTTTTTCTTCACGCTCTTTTAACGCGATTAAAAGTCTTGGATCATCTAAATCCACTATTCCATTTCGACCAATTTGTTGAAGCTCTTCTTCACTTCTACCAAACATTTTACATGCGGCTTTATTCGCACTTACAATTACCCCATTTGGTTTTGTGATAAGAACTGCACTCAAACTATTCTCAAAGGCATATCGATAATATTTATCGGACATAAAATTATGCAATGTGTCACCCCCCCAGGTTTTAATTTGCATATTCACTTATACGCAAATTGTAACATAAAAAAAAGCTTTTTAAATAAGCTTTCTTAATACGTTTTTTTGATTGGTATCCAAATCTGACTATGATAATCAGATTTACTCATATCGACTCCTTCATTCCACACGATTTCTGGCCCTTCTACACTTTCATAAGGATTACTTGGAAACCATTCAGAGTAGATTCGAGCCCAAGTATTTTGAAGTGTTTCTGGATAAGGACCTCTAACATCAAATACGGCCCAAGTTGATTCTGGGACATTTAATACAGTATAAGATTCAAATGAATCAAGACTGCTATGAACACCAATCAAATGATCCAACTCACCCTTTTCATTCATTCTACCTTCTGAGAAATTATAGGATGCGCTTATAATGCCTTTTGGCTCAATATCATTGATTGACTTTAATTGCGCAATCATGTCCATATTGAGTGACTTAAACATTTCCATAATACTTGGATTTACTCCATTAAACACAATTGGTACACGCTTTGAAATTCCGATTAAATTAAATGCACCTTTTTCTACAATACTTACTTTCATAACACTATTTCCTTTCACTGTAAGTTGAAAAGATAATTTTGGATAACTACTTACATGTATTTTATGTTTTCTTAAATAACTTGGGGTCATTCCATGAAGTCCAACAAATGCACGTGTAAAACTATCATTTGATTGATAACCATACTTTAGCGCAATATCTAGAATACGCTCATTCGTATTGATACAATCCATTGCGGCAAGTGATAGTCTTCTGCGTTTGATATATTCATGTAAACTAATTTGTGCTAAATACGTAAACATTCTCTGAAAATGGTAACTCGAACAACCAGCAATTCGGTCTACTTGATTCAAGTCAATTTCTTCGAGTAAATGTTCTTCTATGTATTCGAGTGCAACATTTAAGTCTTTTAAGTTATCCATATCTTATCCTCAATCCTAGTTTAAAAGAACGGTGCTTTCAATACCCGACACTTTATGTGCAAAGAATATCAATTAAAATCAATATCTTTTGTTTTAGCTAATTTAATATGTTCAATCCAATGTTTGTGATGGTTCTCAATGATGTCCTTCGCACTAATATCATCATCAAAAGTACTATGTGCATCACTGACCACTGTCACAGAATAATTAAGATCTTTAGCTCTTAGACTTGTCGCATTAACACAATAATCCGTTTGCATGCCCACAATAATCAACTCATTAATCTGTAAATAATCTAGAATTTTCTTTAGGTCAGTTTCTTTAAATGAATCAGAGAATGTTTTGTGAACGATGTAATCTGTACTCAATGGTTTAATCGAATCCACAATCTCCCATGATTTTAAACCCTTTTCAAATTCAGTACCATGTTCATTGTGTTGAACATAAATAATTGGTATTTTTTTATCTCTTGCCTTATCGATAAGTTCCTTTATATTTTGAATAACCTCTTTACTTTGATACACAGGATGATCTTCTTGAACCATCGCATTTTGTACATCTATAATGCACAAAGCCTTCATTTTATTACCCTCCTTAATACATCATAAATCATTCTTGAAATCGCAATAATCATAAATCCTGCACAACAGAATAAAACCATAAATGAATATTCAGGTGATGCATTTATTATAAAATCCCATGATACTTTATAATAATCCTTTATTAGATATAAGAAGATAAAAGGTAAAACACCATCTGCCAAGAAAAACCGTATTTTACGTTTTATACTATATCGATGACTCATTCTTAAATATCGTCTGAATAAGAGTAAATCAATTATTAGTAAGATAATAAATATACTGTTTATAGAGAAAATTATCCAATTAAAATCTGGCATGGGATTTCGATAAGAAATACCTCTTAAAATAGTTATAACTCCTTCACTGATAAGATCTGCACTTATCGGTTTAGTACTACTAACATCTCGTGCATTGGTTAGAATAAGGATTCCAATCTTATCTTGTTGGTTGATAATCATTTGACTTGTTGCGGAGAAAGTTGCCCCTGAATGACCAAAATATTCGTCTCTTATTTCAAGTTCTTGCCAATATGGATCATATGTCACTGTATCTGAACTTAACTGATTATTCTCAAATAATGATTTTGAGTTAAAATATCCCTCATGGAGAAACATCATAAGATAGTTCGTCATATCATGTGTGCTTGACATTTGATAACCCGCTGGTACATGAGCAGTAGGATGAGGCACATTAACAGGAATCCGTATTCCATTCACGACACGATAACTTGGAACTAACCCATTTTCTTTTGCTTCATTGTAACTGTGATACGTATGTGTCATATCAATTGGCGCATAGACATTTTCATCCATATATTCTTTATAACTAAGCCCTGTAACCTTTTCAATTATTGCACCTAATACAATATAATTCAAATTTGAATAAGAATTAATATTACCAATCAGATTATCAATATGTACGGTGCGAGTGATAACTTGTGATAACTCTTCAATTGAATAATCCGCATCATATGTATAGGCCATATTCCCATCAAGAGTTGATAATCCACTACGATGTCGAATTAAATCACGTACACGTATCTCATTTCCACGATCATCTTTTAAATCAAACCATGGTAAGTAAACACTGACACGCTCATTAATGTTTATCATTCCTTTATTCGTTAATTGTTTAATTGCGAGTGCAGTGAACGATTTACTGATTGAACCAATATAAAAAGGTGAATTTAAGTCAACTTCATGACTAAAATCACCTGTTTGATAAATCTTTTGATATATGACTTCATCTTCTTGAATAATCGTAAGAGTTAGAACACTTGTTTTAGAAAGTTTCATTGAATCTAATATGTACTCATCCACTTTCGCATAGATTTCAGAGTTAAAACCATTCGTTGGTAGTGTAAACATAAACAACGAACTAATTAAAACGAAGATCCTTGTAAAGTGTTTGAAACTCTTTTTCATTTTATTCGGTTTAACCATTCATTTATCTGTATCATATCTTCCTTAGTATGAAAATAATGTTCACTTTTATCGGATATGATCCATTCACAATCATATTTTCTAACAAACTTTTCTATGGATTCATAAGGTATAAGTTTATCATTTCTTCCATACAAAATTGATATAGGATAGGATACTTTATTCAATAGATGACTCTGTAGATACTGATAATCTTCATATCTGACAACTATTCCATTTGATAATATTATACTTTTATTTTCAATCACGTCATTTATTGATTTATTATCATTCTCTAACATTTGGTGTGTTAATTCAATTAAATCGACTACAGGAGACAATAATGCGACATATCTAAGCGGTTTATGTTGATAGGCGATTAGAGTATAATAAGCACCCAAACTACATCCTATACCAATTATAGATTCATAACGTTCTTCTAAATAATGATAGATCTCATTCAAATCATCTATGGCTTGCTCAACTGTATGAATTGGTAATTTAGCTTTTCTATCCCCATGTTCGGGCATATCAAAACTCAATAACTGAAAACCTCTTTGACAAAAGTTCTCTGCACAACACTGAATAAATCGATCTTCTTTATGTGATTGACTCCCATGAGTAACAATCACAATTTGATTGGATTTATCTCCCCAAAGTATTGCAGGAATTCCATTAATATTAATTCGCTCTTTTTCCATATTTAATCGTGACGTTTTACCCAATTAATCGCATCAATATACAGTTCCATAAATCTAACTTGGCTTATCTCTAAAATTGGATGCTCACGATCAAGTTCATTTAATCGAGCATACTCATGATTTAAGATAACTTTTAGGGTTGAGTTGATTGGATTATCTTGGCCAAGTAGTGCATTTTTTACATCTGAAGTAAAAGGTAGCTCTTCTACAATAGAAGACATGTCTCTATTTAATAGTACATCGATGGATGAAAACATTCCAACCATAAAATAATCTAGATGATCTTGTTTTTGACTTGTCTCAAGCGCAATTAATTCCATAAATTTAGCTCGAATAATACTATTCTTAATTAAGTCTTTGTTTTCAACAATCTGAATATCTTTTACCAATAAGATATTAAACCATCGTTTCAGTTCACTAATGCCTAATCGAACAATCGCTTGTTTAATTGATTTTATTTCATATCGAGCTTCAAAATAGACCGTATTAGAGACTTTTAGTAATTTATAAGACAAACCTAAATCAGACTCAATAATTTGACCAATCCGATTAAAATCAGGATCTAAAGAATATAATTCATTGATAATTCGAATAATATTGGTATTCAATACCGCAATATCTTTACCTTTATAAATAACTGGTTTACTAAAAAAATACCCTTGAAAATAATCATATCCCATATTTAAGGCTAACTCATATTCTTCTCGAGTTTCTACTTTTTCAGCTAAAAACAACAGCTTATTCTTATATCGATGAAGTAGTTGTCTCTGTTCAAAAAGACTAACACGTGAAAACTCAATCTTTACAATATCAACAATATCTAATAGACTAACGAACTTCTCATCAAACACGAAGTCATCTAATGCGATTTTATAACCCGCTTGTTTAAGTTTTATACAGGATTCAATAAGTTCTTGAGAAACGATGGATTGTTCAAGTATCTCGACAATCAATGTCTCTTTTGGCAATAACATAGGAACATTTTCCACAATCATTGTTTCGGTGAAGTTAATAAATGCCTTCGTTCCCTCAGTTAAATCATCAAAATGCATCACAAAAAAAGCGTTATTAATAACCTCTGCTGTATCTTTATCCGCATCATTACCTTCATAATAATTATTCATACTCCTACGATATAAAAGTTCATATCCCAAGACATTATTGTATCGATCAAATATGGGTTGTCTACCTACATAAACTTCCATGGTAAGGGCCTCCACTGAGTACACCAAAGATAATTATTCATAAAATTCATTAATTTTATTAAACACCTTAGTTATTATTGTACACTATTTAGAATATAAAAAGACGATAAAAAATACATTTTTACCGTCAATAAGTATTATTTTCTTTCATGTATAGTTACATGAACACGATCGCCAGCTTGTTTATGAATTAAGGATCGAATATCCTTTCGAATACCAATAATATGACATTCTGTTTTCATCCTCACTAGACTTCCATCATACTTAACTCCATCAAAACTTGCGCTAACTTTAACTCTGCCCTTTCCAAATTCCTTTAAAACATCATATGGAAACTCAATATAAGCCGCATCCATATCTTCAACTCTTTTAATAATCGCATCAAATTCATAGATTTTCATTTTGATAAGCATCCATTAATTCATTAATAATCAACTTCTTCATCCCATACATACATTCAGAAACACGCTTTACTCCTTCTTTGTCTGTTTCTTTAAGTAAAATCTCTAATTGTATAGGTGAAATCTGCCAACTTAAACCAAATTTATCTTTTAACCACCCACACACAACTTCTTCTCCGTCTTTTGTGAGTGCATCCCAATAATAATCGATTTCACTCTGTGTTTCACAATTAACTAATAGAGATATCGCTTCATCAAACTTAAACTCTGGACCACCGTTAATTGCAGTAAATAATTGTCCATCAAGTTCAAAATTAACCGTTAAAACAGTCCCAACACGATCAGGATTCGCATCATTGTAATAAAGTTTATCGACAATTCTTGAATTAGGGAAAATCGAGCAGTAAAATTCAGCTGCCTCTAATGCTTCTGTATTAAACCAAAGATTTGTCACAATTTTTTGTTTTATCATAAGTACACCAGTTGCCATGTTAGACCAAATTGATCTGTAACCCAAGTAGCGAGCTTAAAATCCATCAAAGGTTCTGGACCCATTAATACATTCCCATTCTTTGATAATGCATTAAATAGGGTATGAAATAGGGTTTCAGTGTCGCATTCTTTATAAAAAGTAAATGACCAATTAAACTCTGGCACATCTTCTTTCTTCATATCTAACGCAAAGATCTTTAAACCATCTAACTCAAACGTCACGTTTAAAGCTTTACCTACTTCTCCATACTCTGGATTATCAATACGAGTTATCTCAATTATTCTTGAGTTTGGAAAAATACTTGTGTAATATTCAACTGCTTCAATCGCAGTTCCTGGAAATGTTAAAAAAGGAACTATCGTTGTCTCTTTATGATTCATAAAAGATCCTCCTTGATAGTCCCATTATAGTAAAAAATAGTATTTAATAGTTTAAATTTACTCTCTTTGGATTTGTATTTAACAATAGATCATTTAAAACTAAGGTCTCCCTTTCAATATAAGAGAACTTTTGACCGATAAATCTTTTATTAACTTTAATCGCATCATGAATATCAACCCATTCCAATTCATAGTCTAAGTCTTTTTCGTAATCATCTAACTTAATTGGTTTTAAACCATCTTCCACCTCAGCCAAATAGTAATAGGACTTTTGTTCAAAAATAGCCTCTTCATAAATACTTTTGCGACATTCCACAAAAAATCCGTAATCACGGATTGTATTCTCCTTTATCACTAAACCAGTTTCTTCTTCTGTCTCACGAATTAAAGTATCAATATGTTCCTCTCCAGGTTCAATACCTCCACCTGGAAACTTATAAAATCCTTCTTTTTTACTTTTAACCAATGCGATCAAATTATCTTTACGGATGATTGCACGCACTGCATTTCTTTCAATTCTTTCCCAAGATTCTAAATAATCTCTATGATCCATGACTTTTATTATTCTCATAATAATCCTTTCTAAGATTCTCTCAATAGCGCTACTCGATACGGATATAAATGCCCAATCATTATTCCATTTTTTATGGCAGGATCATTTAACATTATCAACTCCGCAATCTCATCTGTCTCTGCCTCAATAATCACAATCCCAAATTTTGTATCATCAGTATTTAATGTTCTTCCTGCTAAAATTAATTGTTTATGATTCAAACGTTCCTTTAAATAATTAAAATGTTCTTCAACGATTTGATTGTCTTTCTCTGTCCAATTATCATCGTTATTTAATCGTTCGATTAACTCCAGTTTGTAAAGATATTGTTTCATAATGTAATTATATGGATCGTACAAACTTCAATGATGTTTGATTAAATCCTTCACGTATGTAAAACTGATGCGCTCTATCACGAACGACATTGGTGGTTAACTCAATGTGGGATGCCCCAATACTTTTCGAATAGTTCACCGCAAAATCCAAAAGTCTTTTACCTAAGTGTTTACTTCGATGTTTATGATCAATAATAAGTTCTAATACTTCCACAACCAATGAGGCATGATGAAGTTGACGTTCAAGTCTTAAATGAATATATCCAACAATTTCATCTAATTTAATTCCATAGATTATATGGTTATTTAAGCTTACAATCTCATAATAACACGGTTTAAAATGTTCAAAAGTGAGCGAATTATTCTCTAGTTGATTACTTAGTTCAAAAACTCGATTGATATCATCTAATCCCAGTTCTATGATTTCCATAAATTACCTCGTTTTTCTTATTATACCATCACACCTAAAAAAATGACCCGAATAATCGAGTCATCTAGAAATCATAGTAGAGATTTAGTATTCCATCTTTTTTATCAATAACGATATTTTCAACTTTTACACCAGCCAGTTTTAACTTCTGGATATTTGATCTTAAGAATGTGTCACTTCCAACAATATAATAAATGGTACTATCTTGACTGATTACTTCAGTTAATCGTTGGAAGTATTCAACTCTAGATAAAGTCCAATAATTTTTAAATTGGTTATTATTCAATGATTCAAACTCTTCTTTATAAATCGTTGGATTAGAATCTACGTTTATATGAACTAACTGAGGAATACCCGTTTGGTCCTGATTGTACGCAAGAATAAGTGGTCTCATCGTAGCGATTCCAACCCCCATAGAGAGTAATACAATTCTCTTATTTTCACGTCTAAGTCTCATTCTCGATCCTAATTTATATAGATTGATTTCATCTCCAACACTATAATTCGATAAAAGTGTTTTATACTCTGATTTTTGATTAGGAAAGCGAGTCGTAAAACCAATCTTATTCTCATGAGCTAAGGTCATAATAGACATATGTCTTACTAAATTCTTATTAACAACCTCATTCACTTCATAATTATTTAATGCGATATGTGTATGTGAACCTTCTTCCCAATTAAAATCATGGGGTTTTTCTAGATAAAATGTTTTAGTATCATTTCCTTCATTCACAATATCGATGATTTTTAATCTGTGCTTTATCAATTGACTTCTCCTTTACACAGATTCTAGTTTAAATGATTTACAAAATGCGTCCTACTGAAATGACCAAAAAAAAGAGAAAAATCAATCCTCTTTTACAACTATTCCAATCAAACTAACAAGATTTAGTGCTTGCATAGGATTAAGTATAATCCCTTTTAGTTCACTTAACTCTTCTGATACAATAGGATGACTGAACTCACAGTCACTAAAATCTAAGCCTTTCAATGAAGTCTTAAAGAAATTACTTTGAATAAATTTAGATTGATTAACTGAGAAGTTTTTTAAAGTACACTCAGAAAATGACGTGTCAGATAAATTAGTATGAGAAAACAAGATATCACTCATTTTTGAATATTCAAAGAATGTATAGTGTAGATTCGATTGATTAAACTGAACATGTTTCAATTTAGACTTTGACCAATCCATTCCAATCCCTTTACATAAATTAAACTCGCATCGCTCAAAATATGTTTGTTTAAAAGAACTGTTAGATAAATCACAGTGAATAAACTCAACATCCACAAAACTACTAAGATCAAACTGACAATGATCCATTATGCAATTATCAAATCGTATTTTCTTAAACTCAAAGTGTTTAAAATCAAACTCTGATAGTACTTCATTACAAACCAATCCATGCGCTAATCTTAAATCATCTTTGTATTCATGATAATTTTCTTTGAGCTTTGTGATTGAATCCAATAGATCCAATCCAATAGGTTTATTCATAAGATTCCTTTCAACTTATTTCTTGCGAAGAGTGGTTTTATATAGATTCCCCTTCTCATCATAGGTATTCCATTCTCCAACAGGTTCACCTTTTTCAAAATAACCTGATCGTTTTAAAGTCCCATCAACTCGATACCACTCCCAATATCCCTCAGGTAAATCATTGATCATCTTACCCTTTGACCACATGGTATTTTTATTCGCATGGTACTTTATAGTATAACCATCAATGACTTCCAGTTTCTTTTCTTTTACTCCATTCGAATGAATGATATCACATTCTTTTTGGCTCATATGTCCTCCTGATAATTAAGACAATCATAAGTAACAATGTTAATGATACAAATAGTATCAAAGGTAAACGAACAGATTGAGTTGTAAGATTGATTAATCCATTTTCAAATATGAACAATGCATTCAATATAATATAAATGCTTAGCGTTACTGATGTTAATAAATTAAACACTCTACGATGAAACGATGTAAATTGTAATAAGACCCAACCAATAACACAAAAATTTGATATAACACGTATCATCTCAAATTGATTCGTTAATACATGCGTTAGAATATCCAAGATTTGAATTGAAATCAATGCATATCCTAATATTTTATTCATGATTTATTTCCTTTAACTGTTCAATTACTTGATTCAATCGTTTGATTCGTGTTTCTTCTTTTTTCGCTTCTAAAATAATTCTTACCATTTCTTTTCGAGCGGAATACGATTGTCCTTGAAATACTTCAAATAATTGATTTTCGTTAAGTAATTGAGCGAGATTATTTGGAATCTCTACATCACGATTCTTACTTTCCAACTCTAGGATGACATCGACAACATCATCCCCTTTAAGTCCACTTTTTGTACGATGTTCCTTAGATAATGGAATAAGAAAATACCCACTCATTGTGGCTATTGTACTTTGATACTCATAGCCATTCACAATAACTTTTACAGGTGGTTTTTTACCCCCATTTAATTCAATAAGATTCACTTCTGGTACGACAATACCTGTATTATTACCAAATGCTTTTATTGTTGATTTGAACTGTGTTCTCATAGCTTATCCTCAGAATAATACTATCATAGCTTAAAATACAACGGTTCGATTTCGACCAAACTCTTTTGCCTGATACAAGGCATGATCTGCTTGATTAATCAAACTATCGAGTGTTACAGTCGTATCATTTAATTCTGATACACCAATCGATACATTCACTTGAATAGTCTTATCATCCACGATAATAGGATAAGACTCTACATTTATACGAAACTGTTCAGCCTTCTCAAAAGCTAGGTTCTTATCACAATTTATGAGTACAACCGCAAATTCTTCTCCACCCATTCGTCCAATAATATCACTCGTTCTAAAATTTTGACGAAGTAAGTCTGAAAACACTTTAATAACTTCATCACCAGCCGCATGTCCATATGCATCATTGATTCGTTTAAAGAAATCAATGTCCATCATGAGTAAAGAAACAACTTGATCATATCGCTTTGCTCGATGAATAACTTCTTCTGCACTCTCTCTAAATTTTCTTCGATTATTTAAACCACTTAAACCATCCGTGTTAGCCATCTCCAATAAACGATATCTCAGACGTTCTTTTTCTGTCACATCTTCAAGCGTAACGAGTTGACCAATAACTTCTTCATTATTTTTCATTTCTTTAACATTAATACTCACATACTTATCCTGACCATCAATTATGCGATGAACAATTTCATGTGAAGAGTTTTGTATGCATTCTAGAATATCTAGATGGTCTTTTAATAATTTTTCTAAATTCGCTTCTTTTAATTGAACATTGATTAATTTAAATAACTGAATACTTTGACCATTAAAATCAACGACACGATGCGTTCGATTCAATAGAATAAAGCCCAATGAACTATCTTCAAATACCTTTTCACGCGCTAAATTCTTAATATCTAAAAAGTTATATTTTGTAAGAGCTAAGTTAATCAAAAAAATACACGGAGGTAAGATAATCGCTGTATAATCAATACCCGTTCCTCCCCAGTTTATAAAAACCAAAATTAAAGCTAAGTAGGGAAGAACTGATGCATAGAACAATAAACTAAATTGTATCTTTTCATTGCCAACACTATGACGATATCTCTTATAGTAGAAATACGTACATAATATGAGCGTGATTAAAACATAAATCATTTGAACTAAGTACCATGGTCCTTTTGTCAAATACATCGCAGTAAATCCACCTATTGTCTCGAGTTCAATTGATTTATAGTATAAAAAATGAAAATCATTTGTTAAACGAATAAAGAAAGTGATTAGAGGAATGATAAATATAATCAATGATTTATAGCCCTTAACATAATCAATTCTACCCGTATATAACAAACTTATAATTAACCATAATGCTGGAAAAAATGGAATCCCAAAATATTGAACTTGATTCCAAAAAATCATTTCTGATAATTGACTCGAATTTATTTCAAGCAGATATCCTAAAAGATATACTTGTAAGCATAAACTTAACAAGCCCATTGCGCGTGCATGGCTCGATTTACCTCTAACAAATGAATAAACAAAAAGAAAAGACAAAAACAAGATAGCGATAAACAAGTAGATGGATAGTAATTTTATGAGCATAACTTACTCCTAGTTCAACTAGAATTTATTATCTTTAGTTTATCATTTGTTGTAATAATAGACCATATTTATCTTATTATAGATTAAAAAAGAGTGATAAATCACTCTAAATGTTAGTTTTATACTTTGAGAATTCCTCTAAATCCTCTTGCGCCATAATAAGAATCAGCCCCATTGTGGTAAGTAAATACTGTATTATATCGACGATCACAGAACAACGCACCACCTAATTTACGAATATCTTCAGGTGTTTTTACCCAACTAGAAGTCTTAATATCAAATACTCCAACATTTTGTAATAATCGATATTGATCGACATCTAATAGTTCAATGCCCATATTTATCGCCATATTGACTGCACTATCCGCAGGTTTATTTTCTTTTCTTGCGTCAAGTGCGGCCTTATCATAACAAATACTTCTTCTACCTTTAGGTGATTCAGGTGCACAATCCACAAAGATATATTCTTTTGTACCTTCATCAAAACCAATCACATCTGGTTCACCTTCTGTTTTCTCCATTTCATTAAGTGACCAACATTTTTCTGGATTCTTTAAGAGTTTAGCTTTTACATCTTCCCATTTGAGTTCTTGGTGACGATGTAGATTTTTATTAAAACGATTTTCAAGTGTATTTAGTAGATCTGATAATTCAGATGGAGTAAGTGATCGTGTATTCATAGAAATTTTCCTTTCGGTTATATCTAAACCATTTATTATACTAAACATAATGCAAATCACTTAACACATCAAGCAATACACATCAAAATTATTATCTTAACTCTTTTAATTTATCTTTTAATTCATCTGGTATACGAAATGATTCTATCGATTTTTGAATTGTTTTATTTTTAATCCAAGGATCACATTCGTTTGACATTAAATACAATAATACTTTATCCGGATAACGAATCATAAATGTTGCCAGTGCCCACGCAATCCCCATTTTATTAAAATATCCAGGATGATTTAGACTCTTAATCATATCAATCGATTGATCGATGGTTGTCTCATTATTATAATGACTTAACAACATCACACTTACACTTCTTTGAACATACTCATCATCAACACATTTATAATTTTCTAATAGGTTAAGAACTTCATCAGGATATTTTCTCGCAATGACAAACTTCTGACATAATGAATCGACAACACTCCATTCTTTAGCCTGATATACCATTTTATTAAAATAATTCAATGCACAATCTATATTCTTTATAGATCCAATCACATAAGTATTTAGAATTTCTAACTCATAAATCGAACAATCATTTGTATTCAAAAACTCATTCCAATCATCCTTTATTATTTCCTTAGAAATTTTCTTTAATTTGGGATAAGGTATTCCCAAATAAGGTTTACGATTTAAAATAGATTGTTTTAATTCTTTTGATTCAGACAAAAGAAACATTTCTAATACAGTTTGTGCTTTCAAGATTACACCTCAATCTACTTGATAAACGACTTCAAACTCTTCAAAAACAACTGGCATATCTTCAGAAAAAACATATCCTAAAGTATTTGCCTCATGCGAAAAGAATCGAATGTGGCCTTCTCTCCAAGACTCTAAACTATCATCTTCTCCTTCAAGTTTACATATGTCATATGTCATATCTTTGAAAGGAATAATTCGTATATTCTTTGTTTGAATGATGCATTTTGGATGATTCGCAAAATCAGTCACAATACTGTAGTCCCCAACTTTCGGCAGTGATAATCCTTGTTTATCAAATGCATAATAACTGCTTGCGGTCGCTTTTTTCTGTCCAATAAGAACTAAACGTAAGAGTTCATTTGCCCATTTCTCTTCAAAATGAAAATGAAAGATTTCAAAATATGGAGTGTCTTTGGATAAGTTTTGAGATTCTAAAAAGTGATTCCAGAAATTTATATGTTCCATTTATGTATCTCCTAACATGTAAATAAATGTTTATTTTTGACACAAAATTCTCTAAAAGTTGTTGGTAATTGTCCAGTAATTAATTTGTAGTCATTTGTAATGGTTTTTGCGGTACCCATACGCGTCATTAAATAGAGTGCTACTGTCACATTTACATATGTTTTATTTAATTTTCGACCATGTATGTATGTGTTGCGATAACGCAAAAGACTTGGTTTTCGATACGTTATTTCTCTATTTGTCACATCACTTAATATTTCGGCTATATCATAATATGTCAATGATTCTAGCCCTGTTAAGGTATACGCTTTATTCTGATGATTCACAGGTTCATGCAATATTCTTGATATGGCATATCCGATATCCATCGCATCTATAAAACTCGTTTTACTATTTCCAGCAGGTACAAATATTTCGTTTTTCTCACGAATCTCAACAGAATGAATGCCAGAAATATTTTGCATAAAGAATCCTGGTCTAATATGTGTATACGGTATATTTAATGTCTCAATCTTTTTTTCAATTTTATAATGAGGAGGAATTCTATTGTTTTCTATTCCCATTAAAGACAAAAATACAATGTGTTTTATTGGATAATTCTTTAATCGTTCAAGAAACGGAAATAAATCTTTTGGATTACCTAAATGCGGAGGTCTCATCAAATAAACTCGATCTACTCCTTCAAGTACATTATCAAATGTATCTGGATTTTGAAAATCAAAAAGTTTTGAGTTAACTTTTTGACCAAATAATTCCTTAAGCCTTAACACATTCGTGCCACCAACGACAACTTCTTCATTAAGCTTTATTAATTCCTGAGTCACAAACTGCCCAACATTACCAGACGCTCCAGTGATAAGGATTTTCATAATGTATTACCTAGAATCTGATTAGCTTGATGTATTAAATTAATAAATTGATGATAATTATCTTCACCCATTTCATCATGAAGTAACTTAACGAATTTCAAGTATTCATCAAAGGTTGTTTCTACTAAATTTTTACCAGACTCAGTTACCTTTAGACTATAACTTCTTCCATCCACTTGTGAGGGTATTTTTATTAGAAACTCATTTTTTATTAATACATTTATTTGAGATGTGACAGATGGTTTCTTAATCTTAAAGAATTGGCTAATCATTTGAGGAGTTGTCATTTCTCCATTTTTGTAAATATAAATTAGTACACCCATTTCACTTGAACGTATCGGTATATCTTTCTTTATATTAGAATTTAACCGACAAAATAATCCTATTTCTTCCGCACTCTGTATATAGTCCATTTAATATTCTCCATATAGTTAGTTTAACTAACTATATAGTACAAGGTTACCTTATTTTGTCAATGTTAAACTTCAAAAATTGATCCAATCTTTTTATACCCACATTTAATATAATACTCATCCACATCACTCATGATATAGATAGATTGTTCAGGATAATCATTCTTAACCTTTTCAATAAGTAATTGACCTAGTTTATTTCCCCTTTTATCCTGTCTAACCAATAAGTCATATACATAAATCCCAAAACCATTATCCTCTTTACATCGTATATACGCGATTATCTCATTTGATTCATAGATTACATAAACAATACTCGTATCTATAGCACGAATATAATTATTTCTACCTAACTCACTAGTATAATCACTCCAATCTTCACCTTCACTTTTAATGAGATTGAAGAGATCATTTTCCATTTCAATTAAATAACTACAAATTTTCTTCATAACTTTAGATTATCTTATTAAAAATCAAAAGTAAATCAGGATCAAAATGTTTTCCTGAACCTTCATTAAGTATTCGCATCGTTTCTTCTTGTGTATATGCTAATTTATAGGATCTTTGGCTCATAAGTGCATCATAAACATCTACTATACTCATTATTCTGGCTGAAAGAGGTATATCTAAACCAACTAATCCGTTGGGATAACCAGAACCATCCCATTTTTCATGGTGGCACTGGGTAATTTCTATCCCCAACCTAACAAATGAGTTATTTGGATATTCATCGTGTAACTTAGAAAGCGTTTCTGTCCCAATTTCGACATGTTTTTTCATTATTTCAAACTCTTCAAATGTCAATTTACCTGGTTTATTAAGGATTGAATCCGGAATACCAACTTTACCGATGTCATGAAGAGAACTTGCTAGACGTATAGAATGAACGAAATCATTCTTTTGATTAATGGTCTCAAAGTAAGTTAGGGGTAAATTATCCGCTATTTTTTGACATAATTCACCTACTCTTTCAATATGCTCTCCTGTATTCTTATCTCTTGATTCCGCTAATCGTGCCAAAGCTAGAATAGTAGATATCTGTGCTTTCGATATTTCTTCAATCTTATCATTCACCATATTATTGAGCATCTCTTGTGTTTCATTAAGACTATTTACATGTAAGAATTCATTTCTTCTAAATTGCTCAATCGAGAATGCACCAATTAACCCAATACTATTTTGACTAATGAAAAACACAATCGCAGATAGAGTTGTTAGATTAATGGAATTAGTTGATGCAAGTCCTATAATTAGAATAGCTAATATAAAACTACTTCCAATAAAGACATATTCAGTATTTAGGTTTAGCATAAAATACCCAGATGTAAACACTAGAAACAATCCACCATAATATACAATATTGAGTGGCTCAAGTATCAACATAATTGCTATTCCGACTCCACCTACTATATAACTTGTAAGAATCGAAATCTGTTTGAACTTATTGTATTGTGGTAAATAAGTTAAGATCATAGTGAATACTAATAAAGGGATAACAAAGAAAAAACGAATACTAAAGAAGAAATCAAACCATTGAGGAACTAAATAATAATCAACGATGGAAAATAAACTATACAACAAAATAAAAAGTATATACGCAATTCTTATAAAGATTTTATCTTTCTTAGAACCATAGTTTAAATATGAATTTTCAAGTTCATTATTAAATCTTAAGTTTGTTTTTCGATTTTTAAATATCATTTTTATTCCAGCTTTGACTTAACTATACTCTATTTATACATCGAAAATTATAGCTAATACTTAAATAAATAGATACTTATATACATTTATATCTTCGCAATTACTCTACAAGGTAATCCAGACATATCACTAAAGTTCATTGGGAATGTTTGAATAACTATTTTTTTATTACATATATCTTTTAGATTAACTAGATTCTCTACCACAAAACAATGATTGTCAGCACATTTTTGATCAATCGGTGTATGTTCAATACCTCTTCTTATACCTGCACAATCAATTCCAATAATAGATACTTTGCGTTCTAATAAAGTATTTATAAGTTCATTAGACAATTGTGGATGTGTAGAAAAATATCCCTTACATCCATAGGGAAGCTTATCACTGAATCCAGTATAGAAGCCAATAAACATATGTTCTCTAACTTCATTTAAATCAACATCGCTTATATTGATCTCATCTAATACTCTTTGACTAACTTCAAATATAAACGCTTCACGTTCTGTAAACTCAAGAGGAAACTCTTTATTCATCACATCAAAATGAGTCCCTAAATGACCCGTAATAGCTTTCTTTTCATTCCCTTGCGCATCTTTAACCATCTTAGGTGTAACACGCAGTGTTAAGTCTATTAACATAAAATCCCTTTCATTTTTGACATAATTCGACTAATTTATTGAATGTTTTCGCATTTCGTATTGTTAAATTTGAATAGAAAGACTTACCAAGAATTTTAGAGTACTTTGATTTTGAATAATACTCATTTTTTACTGACCAAAAAATGACTTGATTCGTGTATGTAGATTTCTCGATTGTAGGATTCAACTCACCTATTTGTTTGTTAACGTGTTCAACGGTTAAAGGTGGTATCACAAATAATACATTTTGTCGTACATTTTCTTCTTGGTTCCACCAATCTGGACAAGATTGAGATACTTCAATGAGTGTCTCACATTTAATAACATACACATTAATATCCAAATCAAACTCTCTTTTTATAATCAATCCAACATCTCGTTTCACTTGTTCAGAATCTTCTATACTTGAGACTAAAATATTTCCACTATTGATATAAGTCTCTACATCACAAAAACCAAAAAACACAAGTTTTTCTTTTAAACGATTCATAGAGATCATATTGTTTCCACCAACATTAATCCCTCTTAATAACACGACATATCGATTAAACTCAGATTTCATATGAGTCCTTTAAATAAGACTGTAAAAATTTAACGCGATGATTAATTGATTCTTTTACGATATCACTCTCAAGATTAATATCATATCCATGGATTGTTCCTTTCGTATGATTCACTACTGTCACAACCCCTTGAGAACTTAGTTTATTCGCATATAAAATCCCACAATCTCTCAAACAATCAAACTCAGCGGTTTCAAGATATGTAGGGGGCATATGATTTAATTGATTAGAATCTAAAGGAGATAAATATTCCCATTTACCTGTCTTCTCATTTTTAGCATAATAATTTTGATACTTCTCTAAATCACGACTATTGCATAAAGGTGTGTCTACAAAATCAATGACCGATTGTGTTTCTAATTTATGTGCCGTAACAGGATAGATTAACATCTGTGCACATGGAACCTTTATCGCATAATCCATAGCCATTAAACATACAACTGTCGCAAGTTCACCACCAGCGCTATCACCACCAACCGCAATCCGATTGAGATCAATTGAATACTTATAAGCATTCTCCAACAACCAAGTATAGGCTTTGAAACTATCTTCAGGTGGAATGGGAAATGGATATTTTGGAGCTAATCGATAGTCTACAAAAAGCACTTTACATCCAACTCGTTTTGCGTACTCTTTTGCCCAATGATAATGTGAAGGAGCAGCAGGCAAAACAAATCCACCACCATGATAGTAAACAAGACAGGAAGAATTGTTCGTACTATACTTAGGAGAATAGAGTAAGGCTCGTATAGTTCCATTATTTACCGGTATACTAAGTTTTAGAACATCTATTTCACTATTTGATTTCTCTTGATTAAATAAAAATCCCATAAATTTTTGCATAAAGGTTAAAGCAAAAGGATTTAATGGTGGATTAAATTTTTCATACTTCTTAAAATCGGGATGAATGGGATAGATTGTACGTTTCATAAAAAACTCCATAAACCTTATTAATAAAATTCTATTACAATTTCATCAAATCCACTTGATAATAAGAATGAAGTTAATAGTTCTTCGATTCTTTTATCTGCGTCATCAAGAAATCCATCATTTATTTTCTTTTCTTCTATTAAAATTTTACTTTTATTGATTTCATCAAAAACAACCTGAGTTGGATAATTCGAAAAAATATTACCAATCAAGTCTTCAACACGAGTATTTTCAGTCTCAACAACATTATCCAAGATTTTAGATTTAGGAACTTTAACAGATATTTTATTTGTTTCCTCATCAATTGTAATTTCGACTTTCGACATATCTGTGCCTGCTTTTAAATAACCAGTATACTCAATTAGTTTAATTGTTTCAGCATAGTTTAAGTCAGTAAGCCCAAACACATTAACACTTTGTTCAAGTCGACTTACAATAACATTCGAATACTCATATCGCAAAGTTGTCCACTCAGAGAGTTCAACTAATTTCTCAGCTACCAAAGTTGCTTGTGAAGTTTTATTCTCACTGAAATTTAAAATATTAGTCATGTTAAGTCCGAAAACTGCAATAAATACTATAATAATTATAGCCACAAATGTAAAAATTACTTTCATTGTTTCACCCCGAATTTTTAAAAATTGTTACATTCATTGTGACACATAAAATTTCTTAAATAAAGAAATATTAAATAAAAAGCTTACTAAGTAAGCTCTAAATATTATTTCTTCTCTATCTTCTTAAATTCGATATACCCAGCAGCATTCTTACCATTTACATTAATAGTATATTTACCATCAGAATGAACCGTAATGATAAATTTAAAATCACCTTTTAAATTACCTTCATAAATTGATTCATTTGTTTCATCATGAATTATACTGACTTGCATCTCCCCCTTAGATACATCAGATTTGACTTCAATCATATCTCCATCCTTTAAAAAGAGTTCATGATTCTCTACTTGATTCATCATTTTTACATCTAATATGAATTGATTTTCATTACTGGTACGTGATCCATTAAACTCTACAACGCATCCGTTAAGTAAAAATAACAATGTAACAAAAATTAAATGTTTTCTTTGTTTAAAATACATCCATTACTCCTTCTTAATTCCATTCAGGAATATAAATAACATACTCAATCCAAATATATCTAAACCTATGAAAACTCCCATTTCAACTAGACTCACAGTAATTCCTTGTAATAGCATATTTATTATCATAGCAGTAATGGCTGTTAACATAGTTACACCTTTAAAAATAACAATCGATGTGAGTAAATAACCATACGGTTTCTTCTTTAATAAAAGTGTTCCAGATAAGAAAGCAATAGGCACGACAAACCCTAAGTCCATCGCTTGAATGACTAATGTAGTATAGTGTTCAAGTCCAACCGGAGGTGTATTTAATAATATAGAGGATGCAATCTTCCCTATCCATAATAAACCAATTAATAATCCTATTGTCCATTGAAAACCGGTTAGTAGTTTAATGGGTAATTGATCAGAGAATTTTTTCTCTAAACTATTAATATCAATTGTTTGGATCGTTAATACTAAGGCAAAAAAACTCATCGACATAAGCGCAACATATACAATAAATAAGACATTGTAGTTCCATAAAAAGGTATAAGAAACATAGGTATACAAGAAATAAGCTAATGTGCCAATTAATAGTAAATGACCTTTAAACACTCCTTTTATTGATAAATATAAAGACCATAATAGAAGTGGTATCGCAAATATTAAAGTTATAAAATCAGATGCTTGTCCTTGAGCAACCGCCGATAATGAATCATTTTTATAGAGTCCACTACCATAGATCTTTACAGTTTCTCCTGTTATAGATATAAATTCCTTAATATTCGAATGATCTATATTAAGTAAACCTAATATACTTGTTAGAGTCGCAAGTATTGAAATGAATATAACGAGTATACTTATAATTCTTTTATTTTTCATATGGTCTCCATCATTTTTTGATATTAATTAAATCATCTACTTTATGTCTTATTGAATCATAATGGTTATCTTCAAATGGGCTTATCCCGATGATTAATAGTATTTGTTTATCTTGACTAAATTCATTATGTATCATGTTTCTTAAACTTTCCATCTGTGGAAGTTCTTCAAGAATTTGAACAGCTGGTTGTACACGATAACCCGATAAATTATTGCTTAACTTTGATACTATTTCCCCTGTCTTTATATAGTCCTCATACTCTGGGTTCTTCTTGGTAATAAATATATACCCAACTTCATGACTTAATCGATCTTCAAAAACAGAAATCCCTGACTGTCCAAAACTTTTCCAATCTTTTGTAAGATTCATAATTGGATTTACAAATGGCTCAAAGATCGGATTCAAAGTATTTAACGATAAACCATATTTGTACTTATTTTTATCCCATCGTGTAAATCTAAATACACTGAGTAGTTCTTTCATTGCGTCCTCATTCTCAGATTCTATTTTATTTGATTCTCTTAATAAATCTTTAATTCTATTTTGTTTTGAATCATGATATTCAATCGTTAAATCCGTTTTTGATTGAATATCAGATACTACTTTTATAATGTCAATTTCTGATTCACTTTTTGGTGTATAGGTTGATTGCGTTTTAATATCATATTTATCATCGTTTAATGTTTCAATATTGAAGGTTGCGATAAGTGGCTTATCATTTGATAAATTTAATGGATGATAATCTATTGTTAGTTCTATATTTGCGCGATTTGCATTATTAATTACATTCCCAATGAACGTCCCTTGACTTATTAGTAATTGGGTATTATTACGATCTACAACTGGTAGTTTCTTATCATAATCCATTGATAAGGAAAATGATTGATTATCATTTATTGTGATTTTCCATGGTTGCATATTATGACTACTAGCTGCACTTATTCCTGATTTTATTAAGTTAAATTGTACCTCAGTCATAACTTGACTACTATCTTCATACAAATCATTCTTATTTAGATAACTTTCATATAAGAAAGTTCCATCTAATAAAACAAACGCAACTAATACAATCATAATAAATAATAAAATAAACTTTATCGACTTTCGCATTTCACATCTTCCTTTAAATATATAATATGTTATATATATTACGATTTATATAATATATTATGTATTTATCTTTGTCAAGAAACATTTTTACAAATAAAAATGAAGGCTTCCCTTCATTTAGTTATAGAGTATTCTCCGCTAATTCTTTGATTCGATTTAACGCTATAAGCATTGCTTGATTAAAATAATCCACAAGTTCTTCTGGAATCTCGCTCCTTATTGTTAGTAATGTACTTTTATTTTCTTCAACTAGTTTATAACTCTCAGATCCACCAGTCCATTGTTTATCACGTATATCAGCTCCTGTGTTTTGAGTATCCGCAGCGTGTTTAAATAAAATATATTGATTTGGGATTAATTCGGCAACTAAACTGGTAACCCCATATCCATTTACAGATGAAATAAACTGTATCTCGTTCCCTTCTACCAAATCTCCTTTTAAATAAGTTCCTTCATCAATATTATTTGCCCAATCTCTAAAGGATAGATCATCCCATAATATGTTCCACACAACTTCTTTTGGTTTATTTATATTTATCTCAAATACAAGTTCTTTCATAAACATCTCCTTTATTATCAGTAACTATTGTTTCTAAATCATAACATGCATAATAAATTAATATAAAAATGACTATCTATTCAAAAATAACAACTAATCGTTGTTTATCTGATCATAATCACTTTTTAATAATCCATATATCTTAGTATCAATATATTCATCATTATATTTAAAATCTTCTCTTTTTATTCCTTCTAATTTAAATCCTATTTTTGTATACACTCTTTCTGCTCTAGGGTTAAAACTAAACACCTCTAAACTAATTTTATGTAAACAGAGTTCTTCAAATCCATATTGAACAAATAATTGAATGGCTTCACTTCCCAATCCTCTATTAAGATAAGAATGACTTATCAAAACCCTAAAATTAACATTTTTGGTACATTCGTCATACTCATTAAATACAAGCTCACCAATAATATGATTGGTATCTTTCATAACTATTGCTAGATCTAAACGATCCGTTTGGTCATTACGTGATTTATACCAATCCTCAACTCTTTTTCTTTCACCTTCATCCATCTTTATATTCGCATCACGATCATTTGTGACAGATCCTGTAAGCTTTTTGAGTTCTGGTTCATTTAAGATCGTAATCATTGGTTCAATATCTTGGTTCTCAAATGGTCGAAGAATAACTCTATTTCCTATTATTATTGGTTTCTTAACAAAATTTACTTGATTCATTTTTTTAGTCCTTTTTTATAAACGATTATCTTAAGCATTGATTCTAATTCTTCATTTGAGTGAACATCAAAGACAATTGGCAATGACCTAAATGTTTCACCCATCCTCTTTATTTCTCGAATCTTAATCTTCAGATTATCATCAATCGGCAAATATAGTATATCTTCTCTTTTATCTTCTGGTATATAGATAACTATTTTAAAGAATCCATTCCAAATCGAACACCAAAATACACTCATCTCTTTATCTGACCCTTTTTTACCAGTCCAACGATAAATCCCCTTTGCCAACCATGCCTTACCATCTGTATAGTATCTCCATACTAAATCAACATCGATTTGATTTAGAAGATTAAGAAACAGTAGATAACTTGAATAAGCATCCTTAAGTGAATCATTCAAAACAGAATCCGTAGGTTCAATATTGGGGTCTCTAAGACATTGTGTGTTTTTATCAGGATTCATCTTAATCTCCTCTACTACTCTATACCAATCGTATGGTCGCAAAGATTCCCTTTAATAATACGCTTTGAATGTCCAACGATTTTCCAAACATGAATGCCTGTATCCCCTGTGCCAAATATGATATTGCTTCTTATATCTAAGCCTAAAAACGAATGATATAGTTGATTAATCATTCCTCCATGTGAAACGATTGCGATTGTTTCATCATCCTTTGTTTGATTTATTATTTTACTTAAAACTTGATTAGCCCTTTCTCTAAAGGTAATCATCGATTCTTGACCATAATAAGCTTGGTCGATTGGGCAGTCTAGAACTTCTGGATATTTTTCTTTCGCAACATCTCTACTCAAACCAGCTAATAAACCATTATTAAATTCCATTAAATCAGCTTCATAACAAACAGGTACATTGTATTCCATAGATAAATGATTAGCTGTCTGAGTAGCTCTTTTTAAAGTGCTCGAATAAATACGATTAATTGAATAATGTTCTTTCAGATACTTTGACATCTCAATCGCTTGTCTATGTCCTTTTACTGTTAATTCAAAATCAGTTCTTCCTTCATGAACATCTAGTAAATCAGCTTCCGATTCACCATGTCGTATCACAACAATTATCATAAAACCCCCATTTTAAGAAACTACTCTTTCATCAATTCTACGTGCAACACTCATGGTGTAAGGAATAAAGTATCGATTCCAAAACTGATAAGCTCTTTGATTGATTGTTTCAAAATCAACTCCACAGAGATCAACTTTTTGTTCAATTAGAAATTGTTGAACCACATCTAATAATAAACTTGCGACACCAGAATTTCGATATACTTCTGACACATATAAACCAGTTACATTCATCACTTGATGATTATGGGATACGATTGATTCTCCATTCGGTTGAATTCGAATATAACCAATAGCTTGATTATGCTTTTTCGCAATCCACAAATGATGATTTTCATGACTCATCCATTCATTTAAATCAGCTAAAGCATCTTCAGGTTCACGAGGCATAAATATCGGTGAAGATCGATAATATTCATGATGGTATTGATGAAGTACTGAAATATCAACTAAGTCTTTTACTTCAGCTTTATGTATAATTACATCATCGACACACGTATTAATCCGACTCGTCTTTCGAATGGAATCCATACATCTCATACCAAATCCAGTGATATTAAACTCTTCCAATACTCCTTTATCATGAGTCAATAAAGTTGTGGCAAAGGAAAGATAACCTTGATCAACCCAGTTTTTCAAACTAAATTCCAACATTTTGGCATAAATCAAACGACGATATTCTTTATTAGCCGCATGTCCTACCATTGGGGAATAGATTCCTTTTACAGGTCCAAATAATTGAGGGACTGAATATCCAAAGAAATAACCGACTAGCTTCTTATCCATAAATGCCATGACACCTGTACCATACTTAAAAATATGTTGAATCGAAGTATCGATTTGTTTCATCATCTCATCATCTTTTGGAAGATAAGGAATTGCATAGACCAACTCTAGATACATATTTTTAAATAAACTTATTGCGTCATTTTGATAAGATTCATCGTATTTTTTTAATTCAATATTCATAACTCTCCCCCTTTAATCAATCACGATTAATTCAATCCAATTATCATATCGATTGAGCATGTTTTTCATAATCATAGTGAACAAATGGCCACTACTTCATCCCCACACATATCACCATTTTCAATAAAACCAAACTTTGAATAGAATGCTTTCGCATCTTCATTCTCAGGTTCATAAGATAACCAACAATATTTAGCCACTCCACATGGAAATGTCTTTAAATAAGTCATAACACATTCCATAGCCTTTTTACCATATCCTAAACCTTGGTATTTTTCATCGATCATAAATCTCCAAATACAATAATTATGTCGAACAATTTCTGGCTCATTTTCATCACCGTTCGTATCATACCCTAACATTAAAAAACCAACATAACGTTCATCTTCATATATTCCAAAAGGAAGCGCAATATATTCAGATTGAATCGTCGCATACGCTTCTATAATACTTATATTATTAGGAGCCACAAAGTTCTTTTGTTCATCTTTTACTTTTAACTTAGTTAATTCCCAAACATTTGATAAATCTACTTTTTTAAGTTCCATTTTGAATCCTTTATCATATATAAATGAATAAGAATGGTAGACTAAGGAATAATGCATAATAGTGATACCATTTCATTTTAAATCGAAATAATAAGAATAAACAAATCATGTAAGTACACAAAGAAATCATTAATCCAATGAATGGTTTATCATACAATTGAACTGAAATTGATATAAGGAAAACTGAAACACCCACATTTAAGAAACATGCTTTTAGCCAATCTTTGAAATGAGTCAAATAAAATAATACACAGAGTATTAGCCATAAAACACCATACCCCACTCTTAAGAATGAAACGAATCCATAGGTTGTTCGATTATCTTCAAACAATCTAAACAACAAAAAATAAACAAGAAACGCAAAACCCAACAATAGAATCGAAGTAATTGTGACTTGAATCCCCTGCTTGATTATAGTGTATTTATTTTCCATAGTTTAACTCCTAAACTCATTATAACTCAAAATCAAAACACAAAAATAATCGTATATAAACCTCAAACTATTTCTATGTACAAACTATTTTTATTCATTATTTAATATTTTATTTTTAATTCTATTACTTGCCTCAATATGCATTATCCAATGTCTAGAAAATGGCATTTGGATTAACCCCCTAATATCCTTACTACACCAATAATCAATTAACCAATATGCATCTTTGTCTTCACTCACAACACATAAGTCTAGTACGTGTTGTTTATCTAATTCAGTAAATCGTCTTTTCATATCACTGTATTTTAATTGACTTAGAATTAGATCTGTATTTTCCTTTACATCATGTATATATCGATATAATGATTCTAAATCTAATTGTTTAGAAAAGTCTTCTATCTCTATTCCTTTAAGCTCATTTCCAGTTGTTCGTATAGGAGAATTAATTCTCTTATGATAATCAAGTCTAAAGTATACTTGTGTTTGATTCATGATTAATGTATTTAACACGATATCTTCAATTCTAAATATATGCCATAGTGAATAAGCAATCGTTTTTGAATGATATCCCTTCGCATTCATAAAAGGCATTTGATAGAAATCTTTATTACTTAAAGTATCTCGAAATTGGTCAATTACATTCATACATTGATGTCTTAATTCAAATAATGTTTGTATTCCATTATCAAAAGTATCTGATTTCTTTAATTGAATTTGCATTAACTTATTAAGATCTGACCATTCTATGTTCATATAAAAGACCCTATCTAAAGTATGTTTTAAACATCTTATTTATCTCAACCTCATATTCTGATTCAATCATCTGTACATATAGTTGATTCTCTTTACAACCATTGTAATAAAACTTGTTTTGGTTTAGTAATAATTCCTTTGTGTAAAAATCATCCTCTAAACGAGATTCAATAATAGATCCTTTTTTAAGAATGACATCATAATTATTTTCTATGTATTCACTTGTCATACATAAACATATAAATTCTATATGTTTAAGGTAATTCATTTCAAAATCATTCTTCCAATTAAATGGAATATAACACCCTTCCACAATTAAACTCTGTTTATTCTCAATTGCAGTTTTAATCATCTCCCTAACAATTGGCCATAAATAGTTTGTTAGTTTTTCATCATCACCAACAGATATGTTGGTATTTTGACTTCGAATCAATCCCATTTTCAAATGATCCATCGAAAAATAAGGAATATGATACTCCTCCATGATTCTTTGTGCCAATAATGTCTTCCCTGTATGGGTTGCGCCAGTAATAATAATAACCATTTAAGTTTACTCTAATATCTTAAGATCAACATGTCAATCTTGTTTTATCTTGTTATTTAATTGGTAAATCATATTGAATAGATTAGATTATGATAAAATTAAAATAAGGTTACCAAGAAAAAATGATAATATGGAACAATTAAATTTAAAAGAATTTGATTTAAGTGATTACCCACTAAAAACATATGACAAAATCAGATACAGTGATACAGATCGACAAGGCCATGTGAACAATGCGAATTTCTCTACCTTTTTTGAAACAGGTAGAGTTGAATTGTTATATAGCCCAGATCATCCTTTAATAAGTGATAATGGTTCATTTGTAATAGCTAGTATAAAGTTAGATTTTATTTCTGAAATAAAATGGCCAGGAACAATAGAGATAGGTACTGCAGTTGTTAAAGTAGGCAATAGTTCAGTAACATTAATACAAGGACTTTATCAAAACACTAAACTAACCGCAACGGCTGAAACCATTGTAGTACAGATGGATGAAATTACTCGACGATCAAAACCATTAAGTCAAAATTCTAAAGATATATTAAACTCATATGTAATTAAATAAGAGCAAAAGTTTGCTCTTATTTTTACAATGAAATTCAACTTTATATACTATAGATTTGTAAGTTCTTGATATGCTTTATCCAATAACTCTTTGAGCACATCTTTTTTCAATACATAATGTAATCTTTGCCCAATACGTTCATAATCAATCAAGCCAATCCCTAACATCATTGTCATATGATAGGATGCTGTAGCACTTGTTAAGCCTAACTCTTTAGCTAAATCACTGCCAAGAGCTGGTTTGTTCGCAAGTATTTTTATAATATTAATTCGTTTTTCTTCTGAAAGTACTTTTAGGAATTGCTTGATTTCTTCACTTCGTTTTTCACGCATACGCTTTTTACTGATGAAGGAACCATATACAAGTACGAATTTACCTACTTCTGGTTGTATAACATAAGTTAGGATTTCAGAAAATGCATTCGGGATCAGCACCAATTGTTTAGCTGGATCTAAGATATTTACATTAATTTTTAGATAATTTGTCACAAACTCATTCACATGATTTAAGCAAGCACTACGACTTCTTTCGACTTCTTCACGGTCCAACTCTTCAAGTTCCGCAACAAATGGCTCGAAAGCTTTCACATAGTGTTCCAATAAATTAACTAGACGTAATTTAGCTTCAGCAGGATAGCGCAAGAATTCCAATGCTTTTTCACGATCAACATCTGTTATACTGCGACATTCATTCAATCGTTGTTCAAATGCCTTCAAATCCGTAAGCAACTTTTCCATCTCTTTTTCATCAAGATTATCACTCACATCTTCTTCACAAACCATCTCTACAAAATCAAACAGTAAATGTTTTAAACTTTCATTCTCTGATAACTCAGAAAACTTAACCGGTAATTGTCTAATATCATCTATTTCTTCCTTTAAGACAAAATCCCATAATAACGAACAACCTGGATTGCCAAAGAAGAATGAAATCTCTTGGCGATAAAATGTAGACAAGTTATTCTTAATTTCTTGAATGATTTCTGACATTCGCGGATTAGGCGGATATCCAGCATTCTCAAAATAATTGCTTTCTAATTGATCGGAATCCGCAATGCGATTGAGTGAAACAAGCATTTCGAACACAGGGTTAGTTTTAATCGTTACTTCTACTTTTTTCATGATATTTGTCTATGAACCTTTCCACTTTGCTCGATGTCAGCTGTGAGTCGGTTGATAATGATACTCAACCAATTATATATTCCTTGTAATAAATGACATACAGCTAATTCCATTCTAAATTTTATTGATACTTTTGGAGTGACAGGCATTGCTGATGTAAGCATTACGTGTTCTATATGGCAGTATTGCTTAACATCAATACTCTGTTCGTTTGCGTTGTTAATGGTGAATAATACTTCATCATTATTTGGATATTGGTAGAACATTATAGTCACCTCTTCTTTCTACACCATTATTATATTCCCATCTAATTTTATTGTCAAATGTTTTTTAGATATTTATCTAACTTTTATATAATATTATTTAATACATTCATCTAATAATGATAAATAAGTAACAATTAATGTATCAATACCGGTACTAATACTTCAAAAGTCTATTTATATTCTTAGTTTCGAATAATAAAAAAGAATTTGGAATGTATCCAAATTCTCTTATATAACTAATTTACTAGCTTAATGAATAGAATGTTAGAAGAAAATAAAATCAAATAAACTATTAACCTTCGATGTTTAAATCGTTTATCGAGTAGGAATAATTTCCAACCAGTATCCATCTGGATCTTGTATAAAATAGATTCCCATAGATGGATTTTCATAACATATACAACCCATCTTCTCATGAAGATCATGTGCAGTTTTAAAATCATCCGTTTTAAACGCAAGATGAAACTCCTCTTCACCAATATCATATGGTTGAGGATGATCTTTAAGCCATGTTAACTCAAGTTCAAATTCACTTTCTTCATTTCCAATATATACAATAATGAATGAACCATCCTGTGCAACTTTACGACGTTTTTCCGTAAGTCCAAGTGCTTGATCATAGAAAGATAATGAACGTTCAAGATCAGACACATTGTAGTTTTCATGAATCATTTTAAATTTCATACTATTTCTCTCCTATTTTTTATAGTTCCCAATGAGTTTCTTTTGTAGTATCTAGAATTATTGTATCAATATTATTTGTTTCTGGTAATTCTTTAAAACGCTTTACAATACTTTTATCTTCCCAAAAGTGCATTGGTAGGATATATCGTGGATGTAACTCTGATAAAATATGCAACATACCCTTTGCATAATTCTCTTCTAAGCGACCATCTAACACCGCAAAGGCAATGTCGATGGACTTATCCGTGAGTTTACCAATCTCTCGTTTGAATACGACCTCTTGATTCTCAAGCCATTCTGAATCTTCACCTGGCCAGTCCCACCAATGAAGATCACCAGCATAAAATAGTGTTTCACTTGGTGTTTCGACTAGAAAGGCAACACCTTCATCAGTTGATTGAAGTGTTTTAACAGTACCTAGTTCTATGATTTCATAGGTCATATTTGAATCTATATAAAGAATGTCTAGATCCTTTGGTATTGTAGGTTTACCTTTGATATCAAATGATAAGAGATATTTTGTATTCTTATGAAAATTAACAATTGAAAAAATCTCAGGGTTAAAATGATCTCCGTGCCCATGACTTGAAAACACAAACAGAGGTTTTTCATCTGACTTATCACCTAAGAACGAAAGATCTCCATAGTAATAATCAAATATAAACATTGTTTTATCTGTTTCGACAAAGAAACCACTATGTCCTAAATAGTCTATTTTCATTGGCATAAGATTCTCTCCTAAAAATAGTCACACTTGACTCACATCATATTACTGTTGAATTATTTCTTATGCGTTAACAACACTACTGTCTCTACATGGAATGTTTGAGGGAACATGTCCACTGGTTGAATTGATTTAATTTCATACTTATCTTGTAGTAATACACAATCTCTAACTAATGTCGATGGATCACATGATACATAGACTAAACGAGATGGTTCTAAAGTAAGAATAGAATTGATCGTCTCTTGATCTAATCCTTTACGAGGAGGATCGACTACAATCACATCCATTTGAATGTTATTTTCTACAAATGTTTTAGTGGCTTGAGCTGAATCTGCCGCAATAAATTCAATATTGGACACATTATTCAACTCCGCATTAATCTTCGCATCTTCAATGGATTGAGGGTTAATCTCAACACCATAGACTTGTTTAGCCTTTTGACTTGCGAACAATGCGATTGTGCCTATACCACAATATAAATCGAGCACTGTTTCATCTTCTTGAATATCAGCGCAATTTATCGCAGTTTCATATAATTTTTTAGCCTGAACAGGATTAACTTGGTAGAAAGAAGATGCAGAAATTTGGAACTTAAAATCACCTAATTGATCCGTAATCGTTGAATCTACGGTTAATTGAATTGTCTTCTTACCTAGGATGACATTATCATCCCCAGGATTAACATTTAATAAGATTGCCTTGATCATTGGGAAAGCTTCTTTAAGTGCTTCAACGATTTCATCTTGTAAAGGTAGATGTTTATTCTTATGAATAAATACGACCATTAGCTCATTACTTACAATTCCCTTTTTAATTAACACATGTCTTAGATGATCAGGTTTCACATCATGTTCAATGTAAAAGTCTTTAATAAACTTCAGAATTTTATTACTATCATCATTTTGGATATAACATGTCTCAAATGGAAGAATATCATGACTATGTGCACGATAGAAACCATAAGTTAATCCTTTTTTAGTCTCAAAAGGAACCTGTGATTTATTACGATACATCCAAGGATCTTCCATTCCAATAATTGGATTAATGGTTAGGGTTTGATCAAAAGAACGTTCAAATAAATGTTTGACATGATTGTGTTTGAAACTCAATTGATGTTCATAGGACATATGTTGAATTTGACAACCACCACATGAATAGGCAATTGGACAAGTTGGCACAACTCGATCTTTACTTTTAGAAACAAACTCTTTCACTCTTCCATACGCTAAATTCTTATTTACTTTTAAGATATGTACATCCGCTTCTTCACCCACTAACATATCCTTCACAAAGACCACAAAACCATCTAATTTACAGACGCCTTGGCCTTGTTCCGTGTAATCCACTGCTTTTAATCTTAATATTTCGTTCTTTTCCATTTTGCGTTAAAAAAGAGGACAAAGCCTCTTAGTTTCCTTCACTTTCTGTATCTGTATTGTCTGTATTACCAGAATCTGTACTATCACTATTCTTCGCATTCAATTCATCTAATAATTGTTGAGCTAACTCAGGATTAACAGGCGTTAATAGATCTTGAACAGAGAATGTTTCCATATTCGCATTCTTAACGACCTGAATAAATGTTGTACGAGTATCACCCACTTGATCAATGAAATTGACTTCTAGATCATACATTTTTTTCGTATCCGTTGCCGTGAAATAATCCGCAAATGGTACAACTCCATTTATCTTATCCATTACAGCTTGAACTAAATCAAGTCGATCTTCCTCATCTAAACCAGAAGGAATCGTCACTGTTATCCGTAATGTCGCAGCTTTTAAATTAATTTCAGTCAGTGTTACTGTTGAAACTGAATTGATTGCTTCTTCAGTTAAACCAATTAAGTCTTTTGTTATCTCAGGCTCTAAATCGTTATTAAAACGATTACCCGTAATAACACTTCCTGTCTGTAGACTAGATTGTAGAAGAATAACACCAATCACTAAGCTAGGAATTAAGACAAACGCAATCCCTAACGCAAAGACGATATTACTAAATGTGAATTTAAATTTAAAGTTTTTTTGTTTCGTCATAGAATCTCCGTGTTTCTATTATAACTCAAATCAATTTAGATTCAAATTAAGGTTTTCTCTTCATCAATCCTTCTAATAATAATTGATTTGTGATAACAGGATTAGCTTGTCCTTTTGACTTCTTCATGATTTGACCCATCAAGAAACCTAATGCTCTATCCTTACCATTATGATAATCAATGATAGACTGTTCATTTTCATTCAAAATATCTTCTACCATTTGAACCAATACTGATTGATCAGATACTTGTTCAATGTTTAATGCTTTAACCGTCGCATGATAATCATGTCCTTTTAAGAGTTCCACAAAGATATCTTTCGCTTGTTTAGAAGAAATTTCTTGTTTACCCAAGGCATTAATCATATTTCCCATTTCTTTTATTTTAAGAGAATATGCTTTTTCATGTAGTTGTTTCGTTGAGAAATTCGCTAGAATATCAGATAAACACCAATTCGCAGCTAACTTCACATAACTTGTTTCTTTAATAAGTTCATCAAAGAAATCGGATAATGCTTTATTTTGAATGAGTTGACCCGCATCATAAGCATTCAAACCTGCATCCATATAACGATTCTCACGATGATCTGGAAGTTCAGGTAAGTTATCAATAATCGATTTCAACCAAACTGGATCCATCAATACAGGTGTAATATTCGGTTCAGGGAAGTATTTATAATCCACACTTCCTTCTTTCTTACGCATTAAAATGGTCGTCTTTTGAACATCATCATAACGACGTGTTGCTTGTTCAATCGGTTGATTGCTTTCTAAGAGTTCCGTTTGACGAATGACTTCTGCTTGAATAGCTTTTTCAATATTAGAAATCGAGTTTAAGTTCTTAATCTCTGTTTTTACACCAAACTCTTCCGTTCCCACTTCTCTAAGTGAAATATTAATGTCACAACGCAATGATCCTTCTTCCATCTTTCCATCTGTAACACCTAAGTACACTAAGATATTACGTAACTTCTCGACATAAATCATTGCCTCATGCGCAGAACGAATATCGGCTTCTGAAACGATCTCTACAAGCGGTGTACCAGCACGATTGAAATCAATCCAAGTTTCATCCCCTGAATGATATTGTTTAGCGGTATCCTCTTCCATATGTAAACGATTAATACGAATATGTTTTATTCCATTATCGGTTGGAATATCAATGTATCCATTTCTTCCAATTGGATGGAATTGTTGAGTAATTTGAAATCCCTTAGGTAAATCAGAATAATAATAGTTTTTACGATCAAACTTAATTAATGGATCAATCTCACAGTTTAATGCATGACATGCCATAACAGATAATCTTACAGCTTCCTTATTTAATGAAGGAAGTGTACCTGGATGACCTAAATCAATTTCATTTACGCATGTATTGGGTTGACTATTAACACTCACGGGTGCAGATGAAAACATCTTAGTCTGTGTTTTTAGTTCACAATGTATTTCAATTCCTATAACTGTTTCGTAATTCATTGTGTCACCTCTTTAATCACATTAAATATGCCTGTTGTCTTTTCAATACCATACGCAATATCTAATAATTTCGCATCATGGTGTGCATACGCTGTTAAGTTAACGCCAACTGGTAGTCCATCAACCATCCCCATCGGAACAGTAATACTTGGATATCCAGAGAAATTTGCGAGTGCCATATAATTCTCCGCAATCAAATATTCCTTGGATAGTTGATCTGTAGACGCATCATCAAACTTAGGTGCACCTTGTCCACTAGCTGGAGCCATGATCACATCCACATTATCTAAAACACGTTTCACATCTTCTACAATCAGTCTTCTCACTTTTTGAGCCTTTCGGAAAACCTCTTCTTGATTTTCAGTAAACAATGCGTATGAACCGATGACAAATCTCTTTTTCAGTAACTTCCCAAATCCAGCAGTACGCGAAAGAATCATGGACTCATCCATAGTTTGACCTTCTTTAAGTACACCAAATCTTAAACTATCTAAATTTGAATGATTAGCCGTCGCCTCTGCATTCGCAATAATATAATACGTTGGTAAAAAGGCATGCATTAAATCTTCATTCAAATGGATTGAAGATATTATTGCCCCCTTAGATTCTAACTTTTGGCATAATTCTTTAAATTGATTTAATGTTTCAGGATTATGAATAGAATCAATCACATTCTGAATAATTCCGATACGCTTACCCTTTAAATCACCGATACAAAGGTCACTATACTTTTCTACTGGTAAATAAGATGAAGTCATATCATGATCATCACGACCAGCTAAAACCTCAAGCGATAACGCCGCATCTTTTACATTCCCTGTAAAGACACCCACATGATCTAATGAAGATGCATAAGGTATAACCCCATAACGAGAAATACGACCATACGTCGGTTTAAATCCTACGATATGATTAAACGATGCAGGTTTACGAATAGAATCCCCTGTATCTGTCCCAATTGCCATAGGCACAACACCTGTCGCAACTAATACAGCACTACCACCTGATGATCCACCTGACATACGAGATAAATCATATGGATTCGCAACTGGACCCGTCCAAGCCGTCATATTGGTTCCACCCATACCAAAGGTATCACAAGATGATTTGCCAATAATAATGGCACCAGCTTCTTTTAATTTCTTAGTGATGGTCGCATCATAGGGTGAAATATAGTTATCTAATATTCCACTACTTCCCGTTGTACGAGTATCTTTCATATTCACTAAATCTTTTAATACTATAGGTACACCATAAAAAGGTAGTTCTTTAGATTTAGAATTTAATGTTTTAAGTTGTTCAGATGGTTCAATAAAACTTACCATTGCGTTTAGCTTTTCATGTACAGCATGCGCTTTGTTTACCGCATCACTGACTCTTTTCTCAACAGAAGTTGATTGAATTAATGTCTTAATATCCATTAGCCTACCACCTTTTGAGTCACGAAAAAGCCATTTTTTTCTTTTGGCGCATTCTTTAATACTTCTTTAATCGGTAAAACATTCTCAACTACATCTTCTCTTAAAAAAGAAGTTGGTTCTTCAAATGGATAGACCATTGGCTCTACATTTTCAGTATCAATTTTATCCAATAAACGCATTTGAGAGATTAATACATCAAACTCATTTTTAATATCTTGTGCTTCTTCATCACTTAATTCAAATCGACATTGAAGCGCAAGTGCTTTAAATCCCTTAACATCCATTTCTTTCATATGTTCTCCTTAATACGTATATATAATATCGAGTTTATTATCTTCAGATAATTCGATTAAAACCAACGTTTCAGAAATCGAATTAATACGAACAACAATTGGATAATCTCTTTGATCAATATCCTGTAATAACTCTGTAGTATACTGAGTTAATGCACGAATCTCTGAATATGTTTTAGCTTGTAGAGTCAACGTAATTCTCAAGAAATTGGTTTGATTATCCACATAACGGGCTTCACCAATGACCCCAATGCTTTCTGGAATAAATGTCGTAATCGATGATTTAAAGTTATTAAACTTATCCGCTAAAGCCGCATCCAGAGTCGTAGCTTGTGCTGAAGGAAATAAAACCCATTGTTCATTGTTTGGATTAAACTGACCACCACGAGCGGTAAAATAACCATCCGCAATATATCGACCAGGCAGTACCGCATCCGTTGGATTCGTCACATATAACGCAATATAGATTGGCATATCTTCCATGTCACTTAAACTACGAATGTAGCGATCTAACTTACGTCCCATATTCGAACCATAATCATATAAAACTTGATCACTTACAGTCACTAAACCATCTGGTGTATTTAAGCTCTGATTTAATACAATCGCAAAGGATAAACCCGCTAAACTAACATTTCCACCACTTTGTTGGTAAAAATCAATTTCCATAATATCCGCCACGACAACCGCATCTAAAACCGCTATATCAGATGTTCCCACTAAGAATTCACTTCCACTAGGTGGATTCAATCCATACGGGTTCTCCGTACTCTCACGACGAACAAGTTTTGTTAAATCCGAGTTCGATATAACATGTCCTTCAGATAAATAATAATCATCGACACTAAAGTATTCTTTACTCTTATCTTCAAGTCTAGAACCAATCTCTAAGAAATCAGCTCGTCCTAAGTATGTACCATGGTACTGACGAATATCAGATGCCACAAACGGTAATATTATACTATATTCATCCTCATCATTTGCTTGAATAATCGTGTTCTCACCCGTTTCTTGATTCGAAGAACACGCAGATAAAAGGAGAATAATCCATAGAATAATCAACTTCTTCACACTATACCTCCTTCAACCATTCTTCCGCACTGAGTGTACGAATATTAAGTTCATTCGCTTTTGATAACTTCGATCCAGCCGCATCTCCATAAACCACAAGATTCGTCTTTTTAGATACCGATGATGTTACAGATGCGCCTTTAATTCTAAACCATTCTTCTACTTGTTCACGTGTAAAACCAGGAATACTTCCTGTCACAACCACTATCATACCACTATACTGAGATACTTCAACTTTTGGAAGATAACTATTGAAATTCACATTCGCATTTCTTAACTCATCTATGAGTTTAAGATTATGTTCCTCATGGAAATAAGACACAATAAAGTTTGCCGTAATAAGCCCTATATCTTTAATTCGACTTAACTCTTCAACACTCACATTTAATAATAGATCTAAATGATCGTATTGACTTGCGAGCGTACGTGCAGCCTTTTCACCGACTTGTCGAATTCCTAATCCAGTTAATAATTTTTCAAGTGAATTATTCTTACTATTCTCAATCGCTTGTAGTAAGTTATCCACTGATTTTTCTTTGAATCCAGGTAAACTAAGTAACTCATTCCGTTTTGTATTTAATGTATAGATATCCGCAATAGAATGAAGTAAATGTGCCTGATGTAATGTTTCAACCGTTTTAGTGCCTAAACCTTCAATATTCATCGCATCACGAGACGCAAAATGAGCTAATGATTCGACAACTCTCGCCTCACAATTGGTATTGATACAGTAATGAGCTGCTTCATTCTCATCTCTTACAAGTGGTCCATCACAATGTGGACAATGCGTAGGGAAAACATATATAGATTGAGACCCATCTCTTCTTTCAGGAAGTGATCGAACCACTTCAGGAATAATCTCACCTGCTTTACGTACGACAACGCTATCGTTAATTCGTATATCTTTCGAATTTATAAAATCTTCATTATGAAGTTGCGCAAAACTGACGCTCGTACCTGCAATCCGTACAGGAGCTAATTGAGCATTAGGCGTCACTTTTCCAGTACGTCCGATCGTAATAAAAATATCTTGTAAAGTCGTCACAACTTCTTCTGCTGGGAATTTATAAGCGACAGCCCAACGAGGTGTTTTTGCGGTAAATCCTAATCTATTTTGACCTTCAAAGTTATTGAGTTTTAATACAATCCCATCAATTTCATACGGAAGTGTTTGTCTCAATTGACTCATTTCTTCAATTGTATTCCAAACTTCTTCTTTTCCAACACAGCGTTTCGTATATGGATTCACTTTAAATCCCTGTGATTTCATCCAATTTAGTGCTTCTGTATGAGAAGATAGACCCATTTTATCGCCTTGAATTAAGTAATACCAAAACGCATCTAGATTACGACTCGCCGCAATATTCGAATCAAGTTGTCGGATACTACCCGCAGCCGCATTGCGTGGGTTCGCAAATTCTTCTTCATTATTCAATCGTTTCTCGCGATTGATTCGATCAAACTGCGCCTTTGGAAGATAGACTTCTCCACGAACTTCTAATGGTTGATTATATTGAATTCTAAGTGGAATCGATTTAATCGTTTTAACATTTAAACTAACATCTTCTCCAACTTCACCATCACCACGGGTAATCGCTCTTAAAAATTGACCTTGGTCATAACGTAAACTCATTGCGAGACCATCAATTTTTAATTCAAGTGAAAACTCATCTAGACCTGTTTCTTTTACCACACGATCAATAAACGCATCCACTTCTTCTTTATTGTATACATTACCCAGAGATAACATCATCTGATCATGCTTAACTTTAGTAAACTTATCCAATACAGCACCACCTACTTGTTGAGTTGGTGAATTCGCATCAAAAAACTCAGGATAATCATGTTCAAGTTGAATGAGCTCTTGCATACAACGATCATATTCTTGATCGCTAACACTAGGATGATCAAGCACATGATATTCATGATTGTATTGTCTAATTAATTTTCTTAATTCTTCAATTCGATTTAAACTCATACTTTATTGACCTTTGATATAGCTGGTGCAGCTAACATTATCTTTTTAACGCCATGTGGATAATCAAAGGCAATCTCTGCCATTCCACCGTCGATTTTCATGATAACACCTTCTCCAAATGTACTATGTAAAATTAGTTCACCTTTTTTATATGGTAATGCTTTACGTTTTTCCATTGTGTCTGCGAAAAGGCTTTGTTCCTTCGGTTTTGATTTAATATTCATCTCTTTAGGTTTCTCAAAATCATAGTTAACGCCAATATGATCAATATGTTTTTGATCCACTTCTTCAATAAATCGTGATCGTGAACGCACTTTAGTTAACACAAAACTGAATCCAGAAACTTCTGTAAGATAAAGTTTATTCTTAGCACGTGTATATGCCACATACGCTAAACGACGTTCTTCTTCTAAACCACGTTTGCCTTCAGACATCGCTCGTTCATTTGGAAAAATTCCTTCACTCAAGCCAATGACAAATACCGTATCAAACTCTAATCCCTTAGCCGCATGAATGGTCATCATTTGACAATAATCCCCATCGGTTAAATCATTACGATCCCCGTATAACGCAACCATTTGAAGATACTCATCCAATCCTGATTCCGGATATTGATTCTGGAACGTAATTACATCATTGATTAATTCTTTAATATTCTCCAAACGATCAACTTCATGCGCTGCCTCGTACATCGCACGTAAACCACTATCATTTTCCATCTTCTCTAAGATTTCAAGCAGTGGTTTCTCACCCATCATTAACTTAGTTGATTCTATTAAACGCACAAAACGGTCAAACGCATCATATGTCTTACCACTAAAGTTATTTTCTAACTTAATCTGCTCATACATTGTACGTTTATTCGCCTTCGCATCATCACGAAGTTTATCTAAGGTTTTAGTCCCTAATCCACGTTTAGGTGTATTAATAATACGCATAAACGCTAAATCATCCCCATGCGTTAACATACGCAAGTAACTTAACATGTCTTTAATTTCAGCACGATCGTAGAATCGTGTTCCACCATAAATGACATAAGGAATATGATGATCTAAAAATGCTTTTTCTAATGAACGAGAAAGATAGTTTGATCGATATAAAATCGCCATATCTTTATAAGCTTTGCCTTTCTCATTCAATTCCTTTAATTTATCCGCAATCCAATTCGCTTCATGATCTTCACTTACAAATGCACAATGAGTGACTTTCTCATCACTCTTAAGTTCGGTAAATAAATCTTTATCGACACGATATTGATTATTCTTTATAAGTGAGTTAGCCCCATTAAGGATATGTTGTGTTGAGCGATAGTTCTGATTCAAGATAATCGTTTCACTTGGTTTAAAGTCCTT
>OGCL01000183.1_pt1 | contig 71694 bp, 61 predicted proteins | sample 1570041 | NCBI WGS metagenome assembly OGCL01 (sample SAMN06266162, study PRJEB24511) | hot springs metagenome | isolation source: Hot spring water | place: South Africa: Limpopo | collected 2015-06-22
GCTCACATCGGCGCAGCCGATGTGAAGCGAAGCGGCCGGAGCCAACACCGCGCAACGCAGCGATTCGCCCGCGCAGCTATTTATTCAGCGTTTCCCCATGACCAGTGCCTATCCACGACGGGTCATGATCGTCGAGGTCGGTCCGCGCGACGGCCTGCAAAACGAAAAGCAGCAGATACCGGCCACCGTCAAGATCGAACTGGTGAACCGGTTGACCGCTGCCGGCTTTCGCAACATCGAGTCGGGCAGCTTCGTCTCGCCCAAGTGGGTGCCGCAGATGGCAACGAGCGCGGAGGTGTTCGCCGGCATCGAGCGGCGAGCCGGGACGGTGTATTCGGCCTTGGTGCCGAACATGAAGGGCTTCGAGGCAGCGCTGGCTGCCGGGGCCGACGAAGTGGTGATTTTCGGCGCCGCATCCGAGGCGTTCTCGCAGAAGAACATCAACTGCTCGATCGCGGAGTCGATCGAGCGCTTCCGTCCGGTCGCCGAGGCGGCGCGGCAGGCCGGAGTCAGGCTGCGTGCTGCCGTCTCCTGTGCGCTCGGTTGTCCCTATCAGGGCGAGGTGCCGGTCGAGGCGGTCGTCGACTGCGTCGAACGCTTCGCCGAACTCGGCTGCCAGCACATCGGCATCGCCGACACCATCGGAGTCGGTACGCCGGCCCGCACCGAGGCGGTTTTCACCGCGGCAGCCGAGGCCTATCCGCTCGATCGGCTGGCGGGGCACTTCCACGACACCTACGGCCAGGCGCTGGCCAACATCCTCGCCTGTCTTCGCATCGGCGTGGCCACCTTCGACACCTCGGTGGCCGGCCTCGGCGGCTGTCCCTACGCACGCGGCGCGACCGGCAATGTGGCCACCGAGGACGTTCTCTACATGCTGCACGGCATGGGCATCGAGACCGGGGTCGATCTCGATGCCGTTTGTGCCGCCGGTCGCTTCATCTCCGAGGCGCTCGGTCGGGCGCCGCATTCGCGCGTCAACCGGGCGCTCGCGGCGCGCGCCGCCGCGGCGTGCTGAAGCGATCGCCCGTGCGGCGCCGTCAGAGGCCGGCGCCAGCGCGCAGCGCGGCCGCCTTGTCGGTGCGCTCCCAGGTGAACTCCGGCTCGTCGCGGCCGAAGTGACCATAGGCCGCCGTCTTGGAATAGATCGGCCGCAGCAGGTCGAGCATCTGGATGATGCCCTTCGGCCGCAAGTCGAAATGGGCTTGCACCAGCTCGGCGATCTTCGCGTCCGGAATCACACCGGTGCCCTCGGTGTAGACCGTAACGTTCATCGGCTTGGCCACGCCGATTGCGTAGGCGACCTGCACCTGGCACTGACGGGCGAGGCCGGCCGCAACGACATTCTTTGCCACATAGCGGGCCGCATAGGCGGCCGAGCGGTCGACTTTCGACGGATCCTTGCCCGAGAAGGCGCCCCCGCCATGCGGGCAGGCGCCGCCGTAGGTGTCGACGATGATCTTGCGGCCGGTCAGACCGCAGTCGCCCTGCGGGCCGCCGACCACGAAGCGGCCGGTCGGGTTGACCAGGTAGCGCGTGTTCTGAAGCCACTCCTTCGGCAGCACCGGCTTGATGATCTCTTCGATGACAGCCTCGATGAAGCTGGCTTTCAGCTTGGTCGGCGTCTCGCTTTGATCCGGGCTGTGCTGAGTGGACAGCACGACTGTATCGATCGAATGCGGCTTGCCGTCCACATAGCGCATCGTGACCTGGCTTTTCGCATCAGGCCGCAGAAACGGCAGTCGTCCGTCCTTGCGCAGCATGGATTGCCGTTCGACCATGCGGTGGGCGTAGTAGATCGGCGCTGGCATCAGCACCGGTGTCTCGTCACATGCGTAACCGAACATCAGGCCCTGATCGCCGGCACCGGTGTTGAGATGGTCATCGCTCGCATGGTCCACACCTTGCGCGATGTCGTTGGACTGCTTGTCGTAGCAGACCATCACGGCACAACCTTTGTAGTCGATGCCGTACTCCGTGTTGTCGTAGCCGATGCGCTTCAACGTCTGCCGCGCCACGTCGATGTAGTCGACATGCGCATTGGTCGTGATCTCGCCGGCGAGCACCACGAGGCCCGTGTTGCAGAGTGTCTCGGCAGCGACGCGCGAACGCGGATCCTGCGTGAAGATGGCGTCGAGTATTGCGTCCGAGATCTGGTCGGCGACCTTGTCGGGGTGGCCTTCGGAGACGGATTCGGATGTGAACAGGAAATCGCTCATGCAGTTTGGCCTTCTTTCGGGGTCACATCGACTCGTTCGGCGAGCCGTTGTGACATCCAGGACCGTGGTCACGAGCGGCGACGCTTTAGCGGACGAATGGACGGCAGGCAGGCCAAAGCCCACCCAGCCGCGGCAGCCCCCGCAAGTAGTCGAATAACTCAGGCTGCCCGATTCCTACAATTTTGCCACTACATGACAGGCCCCTTCCTTGAAGTCTCCGTCTCCTTCACTGCGCGCACGCTTGGCCGTGCGCGCGGCCGATTGGCTCGCGCGGCGATCGCTCGGCTTCCAGTACCGCCTCGGCGGCTGGCTCGGACGTGCCGTGCTGCTTTCGCCCGGCATGCGCCGGCGGCTGCGGGAGAACCTGGCGATCGCCGGCTACGGCGGCCGCGTATCCCTGCTTGCCGTAGCGGCCAACCTCGGCCGTATGGCCATCGAGACGCTGGCGTTGTGGCGGACACCGGATGCGCTCGCGCGATCGCGCCTGCTCGAGGTCGAAGGCTGGGACCTGGTGCGCACCGCAAGCCGTGAAAGGCGAGGCGTCATTCTGCTTACCCCTCACCTTGGCAGCTTCGAGTATCCCAGCCTGCTCGTTGGATGTGAGCTGGCTTTGACGGTGATGTATCGCCCGCCACGCCAGGCTTGGGCAGATGCGCTGATGCGCGCGGGTCGCACGCGCGGACAGATGCGGGTGGTGCCGGCCGATTTGTCCGGAATTCGTGCCATGCTGGCAGCACTTCGGCGCGGGGAGGCGATCGGGCTGCTTCCCGACCAGGTGCCTGACGCCGACCGCGGCGGCGACGGTCGTTGGGCGCCGTTTTTCGGCCGCCCGGCCTACACGATGACGCTTGCGCAGACCCTGGCGGCACGGACGGGGGCAGCGGTGTTCATGGCGACGACGGTGCGGCTGCCGCGGGGGGCAGGGTACCGGGTCCATTTCGCGCCAGTTGAAGGCCTCACGGCAGAGCCCGATGCGGCTGCGCGTGCGTTGAACCGGGCCGTCGAAGGAGCCGTCGCGCGCGCGCCGGAGCAATACCTCTGGAGCTACAACCGCTACAAGAGTCCGCGCGGCGCACCGCCGCCGTTCACCGGGGTTGTGACGTGAAGCCGGCTGCGTTGACGCTTGCCTTGGCAGTGCGGGTTCTAGCCTGGCTGCCGCCGCGCTGGATGCGTCCGCTCTCGGTCGTCGTCGCCGCCGCCGCCTGGCCATTTGCACGTTCACGCCGGCGCATTGCCGACATCAATCTGCGGCTCTGTTTTGCGGGACTGGACGCGCCGGCGCGGCGGCGTATCGTGCGTGAGCATCTGCGCGCGTATGCGCAGGCGGCGCTCGAGCACGGTTTGCTGTGGCGCGGCAGCGCCGAGGCGATTCGTCGCTACGTGCGGCTGCACGGCGAAGAAGAGTGGCGCCGTTTCCAGCAAACAGCGGAGGACGAACGGCGGCCGGTCATCTGGCTGTGCCCACACTTCATCGGGCTGGATGCAGCCGCGATTCGCATCTCCGTGGACACCTCGGGCTGCTCGCTCTATTCAAAGCAGTCGAATCCGGAGTTCGACCGTCTCCTTCTTGCTGGACGTACCCGTTTCGGACGGTCGCGCATCATCGCCAGGACGGAAGGCGTCAAACCGATCCTGCGTGCCATGCGTGCAGGGCTGCCGTTCTACTATCTGCCGGACATGGATTTCGGCCATCGCGACTCGGTTTTCGTGCCGTTCTTCGACGTTCCGGCCGCGACGATCACCGGAGTGTCACGCATCGCCCGCTTGACCAACGCGGTCGTGGTTCCTGTCGTGGCTACCCAGCGACCCGACGGCGACGGCTACGATGTTCGCTTTCACCCGGCCTGGGAAGACTTCCCCTCCGGCGATGACGTGGCCGATGCCCGCCGCGTCAATGCCTTCATCGAGGCGCAGATCATTGGCGACGACGGCGTGCGCCTGCCGCAGTACCTGTGGACGCATCGCCGCTTCAAGACACGGCCGCCAGGCGAGACTCCGGTGTACTGATGGCACGTATCACCCACGACCCGCAAGAGGCAATCGCAGCGCTGCGCGCGGGGCGACTCGTGGCATTGCCGACCGAGACGGTCTACGGCCTCGCGGGGGACGCGCGGCGCGCGGATGCGGTGCGGTCGATCTTCGCCGCCAAGGGGCGACCAGCCGACCATCCGCTGATCGTGCATGTGGCGGACGCTGGGGCTGCAGAGGCGCTCGCCGCGCGCTGGCCGTCCACGGCGCGGCGGCTTGCGCAGGCGTTCTGGCCCGGGCCGCTGACGATGATCGTGCCGAAGGCCGCCGCGGTCGATCCGCTGGTGACCGGGGGGCAGGACTCGGTTGGCCTGCGGGTGCCGGCGCACCCGCTGGCCTTGGCGGTGCTCGCAGGTTTCGCTGGCCCGATCGCCGCGCCATCGGCGAACCGTTTCGGGCGCGTGAGCCCGACCGCGGCCGAGCACGTGCTGGAGGAGTTCCCCGAGCACGATCTGCTCGTGCTCGACGGCGGCGCCTGTCCGGTCGGCGTCGAATCGACCATCGTGGACCTGACCGGCGAGACACTGCGCGTTCTGCGTCCGGGACGCATCCGCGCGCAGGCGATCGAGCAGGCGTTGGCTTTGCCGCTTGCCGAATCGCTTGCCGGGGCGCCGCGCGCGTCGGGGATGCTGGCGTCTCACTACGCGCCGTCGCGGCCGGCGTGGCGGTGCGATCCGGCGACGCTGATGGCCGCGCTGGCCGTGCTGGCGGCGCGCGGGTGGAAGATGGCGCTGATCCACCACAGTCAGCCACTGGTGCTTCCGCCCGAAGTTGCCGCCAACGTGGTGGCGCAGACGCTGCTCGCGGCCGACGAGGCCGAGACGTGGGAGCGCTCGCTCTATGCTGCTTTGCGGGCAGCCGACCGGCCCGGCGTCGATGCAATCGTGGTCGAAACTCCGCCGTCGGGGGCCGCCTGGGAAGCCGTGCATGACCGGCTTCGGCGGGCGACCGCCGCAACTGACATCCTAACTGGCGAATGAAAAACGACTGCGGTGGGCCATCTGCTGTGTTGTGCGGTGCTGGCTTCGGCGGGCGTAAGGAAACGCTGAATAAATGGCTGCGCGGGCGAATCGCTGCGTTGCGAGGTGTTGGCTCCCTCGCCTGTCTATTTGATATGTCTCGGTCGCTGTGCTCCGTGCGCCTTGCCCTTCGTCCCGCTGGCTGCGTTCTTCCGTGTTTTCTCAACAGCCAGCGAACGGCATGAAGATCGTCGTCGCGCCGGACTCCTTCAAGGGCTCGCTGACCGCCGCCCGCGTCGCGGCCGCAGTCTCACGCGGTCTGCGGAGCGCCATGCCAGACGCCGAGATCGTCGAGCGTCCGCTGGCCGATGGAGGCGAGGGGACCCTGGAGGCGCTCGTCGGCGCGCTCGCGTCGCAGGGGGTGCGGCGCAGGCAAGCGCTGGTGCGTAATGCCGCGGGAACCAGCACCGAAGCGAGCTATGCGCTGTTCCGCGATGGCATCCATCAGGCTGCGCTGATCGAGGTCGCACAGATCGTTGGCGTTGAAGCGGCAGAGAACGCAAGTGTTGCCGTGGCGGCGCGCTCGACCGAGGGCGTGGGCGAGTTGATCCGGATCCTGCTGGATGAAGGAATTCGCCGTTTCTATGTGGGTCTGGGCGGCACCAGCACCAATGACGGCGGCGCTGGCATGCTGTCTGCGCTCGGTCTGCGCCTGATCGGCACCTTCCGGCGGCCGGTGGCTCCCACACCCGAAGGACTCGCCGGGCTGATCTCGATCGATGCGACCGGCCTCGACCCGCGCCTGGCGCAATGCGAGTTTCGCTTGCTGACCGATGTCGATCGGCCCTTGCTCGGCCCGCACGGTGCCAGCGCGACGTTCGGACCGCAAAAGGGCGCCACGGCGGCCGAGGTTGCGGCGTTCGATCGCACGCTCGAGCATTTCGCCGATCGGCTGGAGGCGGCGCTTGGCAAGCCCGGCAGTATTCGCGAAATGCCCGGCACCGGTGCGGCGGGCGGGCTCGGCTATGCGCTGCAGATCGTCGGCGGTCGTTTCGAGTCAGGGGCCGAGGCGATCGCGCGGCTGACCGGGTTTGAGGCGGCCTGCACCGATGCGCACTGGTTGATCACCGGTGAGGGCCGAAGCGACGCGCAGACGCTCGCCGGCAAGGCGCCGTTGGTCGCGGCGCGGCTTTTTCGCAAGGGCGCCCGTCCCGGAGCCGTGGCGACGCTGCTTTCCGGCGGGCTATCGGCCGCCAGCATGCCTGCACTGGAAAAGGTGTTCGACGGTGGGTGTTTCTCGATCGTCACCGCGCCGATGGCGCTGGCCGAGGCGATCGCGCAGGCCGAGCCGCTGCTCGAGCGCGCTGCCCGACAACTCGCACGCCTGCGAACGTCGGTCGCGCGTTGACGGCTGCAGGCGGTCGGCCCGTCGCCGCGCGCCCTCAGGCGCGCAGCTCCACCCGCTCCGAGCGCTCGCAGAGTTCTTCGATCACGTTCTCGATCAAATCGCTTTCGACCAGGAACGGGTTGAAACCCTGGGCATCGCGCCAGCGGGGGGAGCCCGGCGCGGCCGAGGACAACTCCGGCGAATAACCCATCGCCCAGGCAGCGAACAGTCGCCGCCAGGGATCGACATAGCGGATCAGCGTCACCGTGTGATGGCGATCATCGCGCACGATCCGCCCGTACACGGCGTTGACAGCGGCGCGTGGTCCTTCGAGGCACTGCAACGCGAAGCGCGGCGAAATGCAGAGAAAGCCGGTCACGCTCTCTGCGCTGTTGCGACGCACGCTGGTGCTAAGGATGTTCTGGATGGCAGGGCGCGAGAGCGGTTCGACCAATTGGCTCGCGTAGACGAGGCGTACGAGACTCATAGCAGGCGCCGGTAGACAGGAGCGCGAAATGTAGTGGCTGCCGGGCTGGACAGGCGAGTCCTCGACAGTTGGGTCGCTGTCCAGACCGCGCCGCATTTGACAACGCACCGGGTACCGCCGCGTGCTGGCGCGTGGGATCTCCGGCGGCGCGCGCCTGATCGGCCGAGCCAAAATCGTACTGGCCAACGGCACTGTCGTGAAGTTCCTGCGTTCAGCGTCTGTCCACTGAGACGAACCTAGGCGTCGCCGTCGGTCGCGTCGCTCTCGGCTCCCGGCGTCATTGACAGGCGCGTTCGGCCAGCCTAAAAGGCTTGCGAAGCGGACGATCCCCTCGCGCACGGCCAACTGCGCGTATCGCTGACTCACGGGGCGGTTGGGAGAGGTTGCGCGGAACGCTCGTCGTCGCATTGAGCGTGAACTATTTGCGAACCATCTGCGGGCGACCAGGGATGATCGCGCGAAGCTGGCCCGGGGGTGAGGATTGGACGACGACACGAAGGGCAGAGCGGACGGTGACGCTGAGCCTGGCTCGACGGAGGTGACGATGCACACCGGCAAGTCCGCGGCGCGACGCCAGGGCCGACGGCGGCGTTTGCGCTCGCGTCATTTGACGCTGGTTCTGATCAGTGCCGCCGTTGCAGCGGGAATGACCGGATGCGGACGCCTCGAAACGACCGGTACGGCGCGAGACGTCTACTCGAGCCTGGAGGATTGCAAGGCGGACTGGGGCCGGCCGGAGGACTGCGAAGCCATCGACGAGCGGCGCTCGGCGACCGGTGGCCGTGTCTGGTACGGCCCGCGTTACAGCACCCGCACTTACAGCCCAGGCGGTTATTCATCGGCCACGCGGGCGGGCTCGCGTAGCAAGGGTACCGTGTCGTCCACGCCGTCGCGCGGCGGCTTTGGCGCTTCTGCGAGTCGACATCGCGGCGGCAGTTCCGCCAGTTGAGGAGTCTCCGGCATGAAACGCGAGAGGGTGCCGCAGCGGCGGGATTGGCAGAAGCGATGTGAGGACGCTGGATTCGATTTTCATTCCATCGACGGTGTGTATTGGGACGAGGGGGTGTGCTATTGCTTCAGCGAAGCGCAAGTGCTGGCGCTCGAGCGTGCCACGGCCGAGCTCTACACGATGGCGATGCATGCGGCCGAGCACATCATCGAGCGCGAGCGATTCAGCGAACTTGGTATTCCTCAGGTCGCCTGGTCGCTGATCCGAGAGTCCTGGCATGAGGATCATCCCTCGCTGTACGGGCGCTTCGATTTGGCCTGGAACGGCGAAGGCGATCCCAAGCTTCTGGAGTTCAACGCCGATACGCCGACAGCCCTGATCGAAGCCTCGGTCGTGCAATGGCACTGGCTAGAGGACGTCAAGCCGAAGACCGATCAGTTCAACAGCCTGCACGAGAAGCTGATCGCGCAGTGGAAGTGGCTGCTCAGCGAACATGGCTATGCGACGGTTCATTTCGCCTGCGTCGCCGATAGCGACGAAGACGCCGGCAATCTCGATTACCTGCGCGACACGGCCATGCAGGCGGGCGTGCTGGCGCCATGGCTGACGATGGAAGAGATCGGTTGGGCAGAGGCGGAGCAGACCTTCGTCGACATGGACGATCAACGGATCGAATGTCTATTCAAGCTCTATCCTTGGGAGTGGCTGATCGCTGATGAATTCGGCGCACACCTGCGCAAGACATCGATGCGCCTGATCGAGCCAGCCTGGAAGATGGTGTTGTCCAACAAGGGGCTGCTGCCGATCCTATGGGAGCTCTATCCGAACCACCCGTTGCTGCTGCCGGCATTTTTCGAGCGCCACAGGATCACGGGCGACTACGTAAGGAAGCCGCTGCTGTCGCGCGAGGGCGCCAACGTAGAAATCCACCGCGGCGACCGCATCTTGCATGCGGAAGGCACCTATGGTGAGGAAGGCTTTGTCTATCAGCAATACGCACCCATCGCGAATTTCGACGGCAATTTCGTCACCATCGGAAGCTGGATCATCGGCGATGCGCCGGCGGGCATGGGCCTGCGCGAGGACGCCTCCGAGATCACGATGAACACGTCGCGCTTCGTGCCTCACTACTTCGTTTGACAGGGCCAACCCAATGAACTACACGCTTGGCGACTCCGTCCGCTACATCGATGACTTTCTCATCTACTACGCCATCGCGCTTTTGCTCTTTGCGGCGTTCACCCTGATCTACACCGTCATCACGCCGCATCGCGAGTTCCGGCTGATACGTGCCGGCAACATGGCTGCCGCCATCTCGTTCGGCGGCGCGATGATCGGCTTCTCGCTCCCGCTTTCGGCCGCGCTCGAGTATTCGGTGAACCTCGCCGACATGGTGCTGTTCGCACTCGTTGCAACCTTCGTCCAGCTTGCCACGTTTTTCATCGCCCGCATGCTGCTGCCCGGGCTGCCACAGTCGATCGAGCAGGGCAACATCGCCAAGGCCTTGTTCACTGCGGCGTTATCGATCGCCGTCGGCCAATTGAACGCAGCCGCATTGGTGTATTGAGCGGCCAGCAGTTCAACCGCCGAGAACGAGCGTTGTCTGCAGCGGAGGCCGGTCGATCAGCCAGGTTCGTTCGCTGATCCATGCCCTGCCGTCGCGCGCAACTGAAAGCAGGGTCGAGGCTCGCGTGCCATAGTCCTTGCTGGCGATGAAGATCGACGACAGCGCCCGTTCCCATTTCACAGGCAGACCGGTGGACGGAAGTTCGGCGTCGGCTGCCGGCGTCGGATCGGCCAGGATTCGCCACAGGCGCTGCTCGCGCTCGGCGCGGTCGTGTACCGCACGTGCGTGGGCGAGTGCCTGGCGGAGGCGCCTTACCTTGGGCCAGGGCGTGTCCAGGGTAGCGTTCGACACGCAGTACAAGCCCGGCGCCAGAACCCTGGGTGCGGCTTCGAGGCTGTTCAGGAATACCAGTTCGGCGCCGTCGGCCGCGATGACACCCAGCAGCAGGTTGAACCCGGCATAGCGGTGTCGGTCTCGGCACAGTGAACGTGCGTGTTCCAGCGGCGATGTTTCTGCGCGCAAATAGGCCGGGACCAGTTCGCCGCGCGTTCGCAGGTCGCCGCGCGCCACGGAGGGCGCGCGGATGTTGGTGACGAAGCCGAAGCGCAATGCCGTGCCCGGCTGCGCATCGCGTACCGCGAGCCAAGCCCCGCCCGCGGCCAGGTCACGCCCGCCGACGATGTCACCCTCGTCCCAGCGAGCGAGTGGAAGAGCCGGTCGAGCGCGGAACTCGTCGCGGTTGGCGGCGATCAGCAGGGGCTCGGCGCTTCCAGGGTTCCAGGCGAGGGCAGCGATGCACATGCACGGGGCGTCGATGCGGAGACGGTTCGGGTCGGGCGGTCGAGCCGTCATTTTCGACCGGTGGCCGGCCGCGATCAGGCGATGCCGCCTAGTCAGCAGGGCACCCTCCGCCGGCGCCGAGTTCGTCGGCGGCCGAGATGAAGCGGAAGGCGCCGGCGGTCAGCAGCCGGAGGCCGTGCGAGTGTCCTGAGCGCACGACCTGGGATGAGGGCACGAAGACGAAACAGGAGGTTCCATTTTTGGAACATATGCATAATCCACGTCACAAAGTTGTCATGCCTCTCCGTATTCCGCGCGTCGACCGCGAGCGTCTCGAGCTGGAGGCGGGGAGATCCAAGGAGGTATGCGTGGAGGAACACGACGATCAGCGCGACGTGCGCGAGGCGGGCTCAGCCGCCCTGCGTTCACTGGCGGTCATGGAGTTCGTTGCCAACAGTGAACGCTCGGTGAGTCTCACCGAAATCATGCAGGCAGTGCATCTGCCGAAGCCGACGGTGTTTCGCATTCTGAACACGCTCGAGGAGGCCGGCATCCTGCTCCGCGAACCGGACGCCAAGCGCTACGTCCCGGGCGAGCGCCTGGTGGCGCTTGCGGGCAACGTGCTGCTGAACTCACCATGGCGTTCGGCGCGCCGCGCCATTCTGGAGGAGTTGGTCGAGACGCTCGGCGAGACCTGTAATCTGACCGTTCCAAATGGGCACTACGTGATGTATCTGGAGCGGGTCGAGGCGTCATGGCCGCTGCGCATCAATTTCCATGCCGGCTCCAAGGTGCCTCTTTACGCCAGCGCGAGCGGCAAGCTCTTCCTGGCCCACACGTCCAAGCGGGTACGGGACCGCTTGCTGACAAGCGCTCCGCTGATCGCCCTGACACGCAATACGCTGACCTCCTTGAGCGCGCTCGAGGCCGAGTTCACCAGCATCAGGCGTCTGGGTTATGCGGTCGACAACGAGGAGTACCTTGCCGGCATCTGCTGTATCGCGGTGCCGGTGATGAACGACGTCGAGAAGGTCGTAGCGGCCGTTTCAGTGCATGGCCCGACAACACGCATGAATCCCGCCGACGTCGGTGACCTGTTGCCAGCGTTGCGCGATGCCGCGGAACAGATTGGCCAAACCCTCGACTGGTGAGTTGAGTTGGCGCACTGGCGCGCCATTGCCACCGCAGCCACCGCAGGGTCGCGAAAGCGCGCCAGCAGGCTGTCGAAATGCGTAACGACGATGGCCAGATGCGAGGCGCACCGAAGCGCATCGACCGAAGATGAATAGATAGGCGCGGGAGCGAGCATTGCGCAACGCAGCAGATGACCCACTGCAGCAGCTTCTCAACGGCCTGCTACACTTCACACCGCGAACTCGTGAGGCAGTATGGGCACGACGCGATTCCTCTGGCAAAGGCACTGGGCGAGCAGCCGTCGGTTGCGCGTCTCGATCTTCGCGGCGCTCTGCACGGTCTCGGTTTCGATAGCGCTGTTCCTGGGGTTGGCTTTTCACAGCTGGCTCGTGCTGCCGTTCGTCGGCGTCGAATTGGCGGCGCTGGCCACGGCGTTCGCCTGGATCGAGGTCGCCGCATTCGATCGCGATGAAATCGAGGTAGATGAGCGGTCGGTCGTTGTTCATCGCCGAAGGGGCCTGAAGATCGATTCGCATCGATTCGACCGTGCCTGGGTTGCCGTCGCCCTTGACGACGCTGGCGCCTGCGATGCGGGGGTTTTGCTCACGCAGTCAGGCAGGTCGGTCCGGGTAGCCGAATATCTCGCTGGCGGGCAACGCCGTGACGCTGCTCGCCGGTTGCGAGCAGCGATTGCTGCATGAACGCGACACGAAATGAATATAGGTCGAACGTACATCACGACCGGCCTTTATTCACTTCAGGTCGGTTAAAGTTCGCTCAGTAGCGTATGAAGCTCAGTCAGCCCGTGAACGGAATGCATCACTTCCCCTCGCACCGTGCCGGCCGCATCGCCGCAGGCGTTGTAGCCAAAATCCTCGCGGCCAGCCTTCTGTTCGGCTCCGCCAGTACTTTTGCCAATTGGGCAATCGACCTGCAGACGCCCAACTCCGCTGTTGCGCAGCAGGTCTACGATCTGCACCTGCTCATCACCCTGATCTGCGCGGCGATCTTCTGCGTTGTATTCGGCGTAATGTTCTATTCGCTCTATGCTCACCGCAAGAGCAAGGGCCACAAGGCCGCCAACTTCCACGAGAGCACGACGGTTGAAGTCATCTGGACCGTCATTCCGTTCCTGATTCTTCTGGGTATGGCCTTCCCGGCGACCAAGGCCGTGCTTGACATGCGCGACAGCTCGGCGCCCGAAATGACGGTCAAGGTCACCGGCTACCAGTGGAAATGGGGCTACGACTACATTCATGATGGGTTTGGGTTCATGTCCACCCTCTCGACGCCGCTCGCCCAGATCATGAATCAGGAGGCGAAAGGCGAGAACTACCTGCTCGAGGTCGACAACCCACTCGTCGTGCCGGTCGGCACCAAGGTGCGCCTGCTGGTGACCGCCCACGACGTGATACACGCCTGGTGGGTTCCGGCGCTCGGCGTCAAGCAGGACGCAATACCTGGCTTCGTTCGTGACGCCTGGTTCCGTGCCGATCGCCCTGGCGTCTATCGGGGGAATTGTGCCGAACTCTGCGGCAAGGAGCACGGCTATATGCCGGTCGTCGTGGAGGTCAAGACCAAATCCGATTACGAGAAATGGCTGGCCGCCGAGAAAGAGAAGCGCGGTCTCGGCAAGGCGGCGAGTGCCAGCCCCGCGATCGACGACAAGGTGTATACAAAGGCAGAACTCGTCGCCCACGGCGAACAGGTCTACCAAAGCGCGGGCTGTGCTGGTTGCCACCAGCCAAATGGCAAAGGTGCGGGAAGCTTCCCGGCGCTCGACGGGTCCAAGCTCGTGAATGGGCCGAAAGAGCCGGTCATCGCCATGTTGCTCAACGGCAAGCCCGGGACGGCGATGGCGTCCTTCAAGCATTTGTCGGACAAGGATCTTGCCGCCGTCGCCGCATACATGGGGGCATCGTGGTCCAACAAGGCGGCCGAACTCGCGCAGCCCATCGACTTTGCGAAAGCTCGCTCTGGCGGTCAGCTTCCCGCGGGTGCCGCTACCCAGAAGGCGGCGGCGCCCGCAACGTCCGATGCGACTGCCGGCCCGTCGGCATCCTCGCTGCCCGCGCGGCTCTACTTCGCAAGCGGCAAAAAGGACCTGCCGGCCGATGCGAAGCCTGCGCTGGATGCAGCGCTGGCATATCTGAAGGCGAAGCCGGATGCCAAGGTGGACATAACGGGATACACCGACAAGACCGGGAATCGGGATACCAATCTCGAGCTCGCCAAGGAGCGCGCGAAAGCGGTGCGTGATGCACTCATCTCGGCCGGCATTGCGCGTGAGCGCATCAACATGAAGCCGCCAGCCGAAATCACCGGCGGCGGCAACGACCGCGAAGCCCGTCGCGTCGAGATCAATCCGGGCAGCTGAGTTTTGGATGGAGGATACCGGCGACCAGCCGCCATCCTCGGCAGATGACAGTCAGGAGCAGTAGACCATGGCAAGCGTTCCGCACGATCAAACCCACGGGCACGGTCACGACGCCGCGCACGACCATGATCACCACCCCACGGGGATCATGCGCTGGGTCACCACGACCAACCACAAAGACATCGGCACGATGTACATGGTGTTCAGCTTCATCATGTTCATCGCGGGCGGCATCATGGCGCTTGGCATCCGTGCGGAGCTGTTCCAGCCTGGCCTGCAGGTCGTACGTCCCGAGCTTTTCAATCAGCTCACCACCCTGCACGCGATCGTCATGATCTTCGGCGCGATCATGCCGGCGTTCGTAGGTTTCGCGAACTGGATGCTCCCGCTTCAGCTCGGAGCGCCCGACATGGCCTTCGCCCGCATGAACAACTGGTCTTTCTGGTTGTTGCCGCCGGCGGCGATTCTTTTGATCGGCTCCTTCTTCGTCCCTGGTGGCGCAGCCGCAGGCGGCTGGACGCTCTATCCGCCGCTGTCGATCCAGTCCGGCATGGGCATGGACATGATGATCTTCGCCGTCCACATCATGGGTGCCTCGTCGATCATGGGGTCGATCAACATCATCACCACCATCCTCAACATGCGCGCACCGGGCATGACGCTGATGAAAATGCCGATGTTCGCCTGGACCTGGCTGATCACCGCCTTCCTGCTGATCGCGGTCATGCCTGTTCTCGCAGGTGCCGTTACGATGCTGCTGACCGACCGTCACTTCGGCACGACGTTCTTCAACGCGGCAGGCGGCGGTGATCCGGTCATGTTCCAGCACATTTTCTGGTTCTTCGGTCACCCTGAGGTCTACATCATCGCGCTGCCCGCGTTCGGCGTCGTATCCCAGATCATCCCTGCGTTCTCGCGCAAGCCTCTTTTTGGGTACGCCTCGATGGTGTATGCAACCGCTTCGATCGCGATCCTGTCGTTCATCGTCTGGGCGCATCACATGTACACGGTCGGCATGCCTGTTGCAGGCCAGCTCTATTTCATGTACGCGACGATGCTGATCGCTGTTCCGACCGGCGTAAAGGTCTTCAACTGGCTGGCAACGATGTGGCGCGGCTCGATCACGCTTGAAACTCCGATGCTCTTCTGCCTCGGCTTTCTGTTCCTGTTCACAATGGGCGGGTTTACGGGTCTCGTTCTCTCTCTGACGCCGGTCGACATCCAGTTGCATGACACCTACTATGTCGTGGCGCATTTCCACTACGTCATGGTTGCAGGCGCGCTGTTCTCTGCCTTTGCCGCCGTCTACTACTGGGGACCCAAGTGGACGGGTTGGATGTACGACGAAAAGCTTGGGAAGATTCATTTCTGGTGGTCCCTGATCTCATTCAACGTCACCTTCTTCCCGCAGCACTTCCTCGGACTTGCTGGCATGCCGCGTCGCATCCCCGACTACAACCAGCAGTTCGAGAACTGGAACATGATCTCCTCCGTCGGCGCCTTCGCGTTCGGCTTTGCGCAGATTTTCTTCATCTACATCGTCTGGCGCATGGCCACCGGACGAACGGGCATCCGTGCTGCGGCCAAACCGTGGGATGGCGCGGAAGGGCTGGAGTGGACCGTACCCTCGCCGGCGCCCTATCACACGTTTGAAACGCCCCCTGTCGTCAAGTAATTGGCCTCCCACATGTCAACGCATGCCGTATTTAAGGACCGTGAGCGCGCCGACCTCGTTCGGCGTCGTGCCCGCCTGACCGGCGTTGCACTGGCAGGCGTTGCGCTGTTCATCACACTTTCCGTGGGCGTTGCCCGGCTTTGGGGGAAACTGTGAGGTGGCTCGAATTCGCCAACCGCACGACGCTGCGCAAGCTGGTGGTGTTCACGCTCGTGATGTTCGCCTTTGGCTTTGCGCTGGTGCCGATCTATCAGAAGATCTGCGAAATCACCGGGGTCAACGACCTGATGCGGCCGGATCAGGTCAAGAACACGCAGATCGACACTTCCCGCACCATCAGGGTCGAGTTCGATTCCAATCTCCGGGCGGACAGCGCGTGGACGTTCCGTCCCGAGGTCACCGCGCTCGACCTTCATCCGGGCGAACTCGCAACGGTCGTCTACGAAATCAGCAACACCTCCGGTCGCGACATGGTCGGGCAGGCCATCCCAAGCCACATGCCAATGCTCGCGGCAGAGCACTTCAAGAAGCTGGAATGTTTCTGCTTTTCCCGGCAAACCTTTGCTGCAAACGAAACGCGCAAGATGCCGGTGGTCTTTCTGCTCGATCCGAAGTTGCCGCGTGACGTGAACACCATCACGCTTTCCTATACCTTTTTCGAACTTCCCGGAGGCACGCCTGCCGCCGTCAACGCACCTACCGGCAAACTCGATGGCGCTTCCGCAGTTCGTTCGCTGTAATCGTAGTCGCGGCCTCTATACCCTCACTGTCTCGATACATCTTTAGACCATGAGCGCAACAAATCACGCACCAGGGCACTACTTCGTGCCGCAACCCTCGCACTGGCCGATCGTTGGATCGCTTGCTCTGCTGGTCACGGCAACTGGTGCGGTCGGCACAATGAACAAATTGTCGTGGGGCCTTCCCGTGCTCCTTGCCGGACTTGCGATCCTTATTTTCATGATGTTCGGATGGTTCGGTGCCGTGATCCGGGAGAGCGAGAGCCGGCTCTACGGCGCGAACGTCGATCGCTCCTTCCGCTGGAGCATGAGCTGGTTCATCTTCTCCGAAGTGATGTTCTTCGCCGCATTCTTCGGAGCGCTCGGGTTCGCACGCCTGCACGTCGTGCCGGATCTTGGCGGAATCGACAACAAACTGCTGTGGCCGGATTTTGCGGGCACCTGGCCCACTGCTGGCCCGTACCTGAACGAGAAATTCACGCCGATGGGGGCCTGGGGCATCCCAGCGGTCAACACCGCCTTGCTGCTTTCCTCGGGCGTGACTCTGACCATCGCGCACCACGCTCTGCTAAAGGACAACCGTTCAAAGACGATTCTCTGGCTCGCGGCGACGATCGTCCTCGGACTGATCTTCCTTGGGCTCCAGGTCTATGAGTACATCCACGCCTACACTGACCTGAACCTCCGGCTCGACACCGGCATCTTTGGCTCGACGTTCTTCATGCTGACGGGCTTTCACGGATTTCACGTAACCGTCGGTGCCATCATGCTGTTTGTCGTGATGCTGCGGTTGATGCGTGGCCACTTCGACAGCAAGCACCACTTCGCTTTTGAAGCGGCCGCTTGGTATTGGCACTTCGTCGACGTCGTTTGGCTTGGCTTGTTCGTCGTCGTTTACATGTTCTGACGACGGCGGACTCGGAGTAAACGACGAGAGCGGCTTCGGCCGCTCTCGTCGTTCTCGGCCCGGGCGTTTCAGTTCAGGCCGAGCGGTCCGATGTAGCCCAGTCTGTACGCGAGCATCAGCGAAACGAACAACCCGACCGATAGCCCGACACGAATTGCCAATGCCGCGACCATGCGTTGCCGCCCTGCGCCCGCATCCCGGTAGAGAAAGACCAGTGCCGAGGCCATCGAGATGGCGATGGCAATCAGGACTGCAATGACGACCCAGCGCATCACGCGATTCTAGGCAATGGGCATCTCTCGGACGATTCGCGCCTTTCCCAACCGCCGATCACGCCTGAAGCAGACGGGTTCGCCGAACAGGGTTTCAGCCGGCAATCGCGGACGTCGCGTTCGACTACGCTCCACAGCAGTGGTTTTGCATGGCGTCGCTTGCTGTGCCCTCTGGTCATGATGGCACGACGCCGATTCCGGCCGCGCTGGTGGGCTGCGCTTCTGACGGCGGCCTTTGTAGCCGTCACCATCCGACTCGGGCATTGGCAAGGTGACCGAGCGGCTTTCAAGCTCTCCGAACAAAGCACATACGACGAGGCGCTCCTCGCTCCGCCGCTGCCGTTGCCCCGGCCGCGCGACGCCGTCGACAGAGAACGTTTCCGCCGCGTATCGGGAGAAGGCCGTTTCGATCCCGATGCGCTCTGGTATCTAGACAATCGCATTCATGAAGGACGGGCTGGATATGAGGTCATTCAGCTCTTCCAACTCCAGCCCTCGGACCCATCTGGCACGGCATCGGCTGCAACGCGCTGGCTCGTCGTGAACCGTGGCTGGGTGCCGGTGGGCGACGATCGCAGCGTGCTACCGCCGGTCGAGACCCCGGATGGCGTGGTCGCACTTCAGGGGCGCATCAACCGTGCTCCTTCGCGTCACCCGGGGACCCATGACAACGCGGCTAGCCGAAGGCTGAACTATCTCGATCTGGGCGAGCTCGAACGAATCGGTGGCAAACCTGTCGACACCTACGTGGTCGAGTTGACAGGCGGACCCGGATGGCTGGGGACGGAGCGCCGCCCTCCCGCCGCACGAGTTGAAACGCATCGTATTTACCAACTCCAGTGGTATTCGATGGCGGCGCTCGCCGCGGTGCTGTTCGTCGTCCTGAGCCTTCGCAAGACCGATCCCGCTGATCCATGACCGCACCAACCGTCCCCAATCAAGCCGCCGTCAGGCGCATGATCGCGCTGGTTGCGCTTGTCTGCGCAGCCCCTTTCATTTCCGCATGGATCGCCTATTACCTGATCAAGCCGAGTGGCGGCGACAGCTACGGGGAACTTCTGCCTACCCGACCCGTTCCCGCGTTGCAGGGCGCTGACGAGGTCAAGGAACGCATCCGCGGGCGCTGGCTTTTGCTGCACCAATACGAGGGAACATGCGACAAGGCGTGCGAGGACATGCTCTATGTGACCCGGCAGGCACATACCATGCTCGGTCGTGAGCGCGACCGCGTCGTGCGTATCCTGCTAGGAAGTGTCGTGCTCAACCAAGCGCAGAAGCAGGCGCATCCCGACCTGTTGCAGATTGCAGCACCACCGCCGACGTCCGACATCGCGCGGCGCTTGACCGGCGCGACCGTTCTGATCGATCCGCTCGGCAATCAGGTCATCACCTGGCCCTACCAGGCCGACATCAAGAAGCTGAACCGCGACCTGATGCGACTTCTGCGCGCATCACGGATCGGCTGACGACCCGTATGGTGAGCAGAACGCGACGTGACCAGCCAGCCATCGCCCGCGATCTCCCCGATCCTGAGGCGACCGTCGCTGCCGAAGGAGCATCGCCCGCAACACAGCCCCGTTGGCGTGATTACTGGACGCTGACCAAGCCACGGGTCACGGCCCTGGCCGTATTTACCGCCTTGATCGGAATGCTGCTGAGTCAGCCGTCGCCGCCGCCACTTCGGCCTGTTCTGGGGGGGCTTGCCGGTATCTGGCTGATGGCTGCCGCTAGCTTTACGCTGAACTGTCTGCTCGAAGCCGCCATAGATGCTCGCATGCGGCGTACCGCGGGCCGTCCAAGCGCCCAAGGGCGCCTCGGGACGACCGCGATCGTGGTGTTCGCTCTGGCCCTCGGCGCCGCTGGTTCCGCCATCCTGGTGGTCTTCACCAACCTCCTCACATGGGCGCTGACGCTTGCCACCTTCTTCGGCTATGCCTTCGTCTATACGCTATACCTCAAACCAAACACGCCGCAGAACATCGTGATCGGTGGCGCAGCCGGCGCGATGCCGCCGTTGCTCGGATGGACCGCGATCACCGGAGAGGTCACTGCACCACCGCTCTTGCTGGTGCTGATCATCTTCGTCTGGACGCCGCCGCACTTTTGGGCCTTGGCTCTCTACCGCCAGGACGACTATGAGCGCTCGGGCCTACCAATGCTGCCGGTCACGCACGGACGCGACTTCACCCTGCTTTCGATGCTGCTCTACGCATGGCTACTGCTTGCGGCGTCGCTGCTGCCGCTGGCAATTCGGATGAGCGGCTGGATCTACGGCGTGGCCGCCATCGCACTTGGTGTGCGTTTCATCCAGCTCACCTGGCGCCTGAAGAATGCCTACAGCGACGCACAATCGCGCCGAGTGTTCAAGTTCTCATTGACGTATCTCTCGGGTCTGTTCGCCGCGCTGATCTTCGACCACTATCTCCTGCGATGAGCGCCAGGCGCCGGCAGAGCTTCCTTACCGGCCCACCCTTCAGATCTCGACCATCTCGAAATCGTCCTTGCGTGCGCCGCACTCCGGGCATGTCCAGTTCACTGGCACATCATCCCACCGCGTTCCTGGCGCCAAGCCATCTTCGGGGGCGCCTGCAGCCTCGTCGTAGATCCAGCCGCAGATCAGGCACATGTACTTCTTCATTTGTTTGAGGTGTCGAATTGAATGGCGCCGACGATTCTAGGAACTCGGCCGCGGCAACATCGGACCTCCCCGGTTTAAGGGCGCGTGCGCCTGGCGTCCGTAGAATTTGAAAGATTCCCAAACGCAAGGAAGGCCCTTGGGATACGCTGAAGAAAGCAGTGAGCGGGATGAAGCGTAAGGCGTGCAAAGCGCAACGCAACGATTCGCCCGCGCAGCAGTTCATTCAGCGTTTCCTGGGGTGACCGCGTCGACTCACTTGGACGTACCTACCATCACCGAACGCGCCGAAGCTGCAGGTCGCGGTGCCAAAGCGGCGCGAAGCAAGACCGCGCGACTTGGCGAGATCCTCGTCGCGCGCGGACGGCTGGCTCCCGAGGAACTCGAACGCATCCTTCGACTGCAGGAGGGTGGCGCTCGTCGAGAGCGCATTGGATCGCTGCTCGTCACGATGGGGGCCGTCTCCGCCCGTGAGGTCGCGCTTGCGCTGGCCGAGCAATCCGGCCTCGACTTCGTCGAGGCCTCGGCGTTCCCGGACATCCCGATCCTGGAAGAACAGATCTCGGCACGTTTTCTGCGCGACGTCCGCGCGCTACCCATCGCCGAGGATGCCGAAACGCTGACCCTTGCCGTGGCCGACCCGTACAACGATCTGGTCGACCATGCGTTCCGACTCGTGAGCGGACGCAACATCGTTCGACTCGTCGCCATCGGCAGCGAAGTCGATGCCGCCATCGAACGCCTCTATGGTAGCGGCCGCGATGGCTTCACCGAGCTGGGCGACGACGGACTGACCGCCAGGATCGATGGCGACGCGCTGACGGCCGATGTGCAGCAGTTGAAGGATCTCGCTTCCGAGGCGCCGGTCATTCGCTTGGTAAGCCTGCTGATCAGCAACGCGCTCGAGGCGCGGGCCTCGGACATTCACATCGAGCCGTTCGAAAACCGTCTGATCGTGCGATACCGAATCGACGGGGTACTGCACGAGATCGAATCGCCGCCGAAGCGGATGGCCGCCGCCGTCATCTCCCGCGTCAAGATTCTCGCCAATCTCGACATCGCCGAACGCCGCCTGCCGCAGGACGGGCGCATTCGACTGCGCGTCCAGGGCAAGGACATCGACCTGCGGGTGTCCACCGTGCCGACCATGCACGGCGAGAGCGTTGTTCTACGCATCCTCGACAAAGGGGCCGTGGCCCTCAATTTCGAGCGCCTCGGGTTCTCCGGGCAGGTGCTGCTCGGCTTCCAGAAAGCCATCGCAGAACCGAATGGCATCGTTCTCGTGACCGGTCCGACTGGATCGGGCAAGACCACGACGCTCTATACCGCCCTCGATCGCCTCAACCGGCCGGACGTCAAGATTCTGACCGTGGAAGACCCGGTTGAGTACCAGATGGCCGGAATCAACCAGATTCAGGTCAAGCCGCAGATCGACCTGACTTTCGCCAATGCCTTGCGATCGATCGTTCGCCAGGATCCCGACATCATCATGATCGGCGAAATCCGCGATCTTGAAACAGCCGAGATCGCCGTTCAAGCGGCGCTCACGGGGCACCTGGTGCTCTCGACCCTGCACACCAACGATGCACCTTCCACGGTCAGCCGTCTTCTCGACATGGGCGTGGAGGACTACCTGCTGACTTCCACCCTGATCGGCGTGCTGGCTCAACGACTGGTGCGTACGCTGTGTGACGCCTGCAAGCAGCCGTTTGCGCCGGAGGCCGCATACTGTGCCGAAATCGGGCTCGATCGCCTGATGCCGGACGGAAAACGTCCGCAGATCTACCGGGCGGTTGGCTGCCGTCAGTGCGCGCACACCGGCTTTGCGGGACGGATGTGCATCGCCGAGATGATGCCGATTACCGAGCCATTGCGCCGACTGATCATGAACAAGGCGACGGCTGGCGATCTACGCCGGCAGGCGCTGTCCGAGGGCATGGAGAGCATGTATGACGACGGCTTGCGCAAGGTGCTCGCCGGCGTCACCACGGTCGAAGAAGTCCTGCGCGCGACCCGCGAAGGCTGAGCAAAGATGGCGCTGTTTGCCTACCAGGCCGTGCGGACCGATGGCGGTGCTGTCACGGCCCAGGTCGAGGCGGCCTCGGAACATGAAGCCGTCGAGCGACTGCGCGAGCAAGGGCTCATCCTGCTCAGCATTGCGCCCGCCGCTCAGGTTGCGCTCGCGCAGACCGAACGCCGAGCAACGCTTTGGGGCAGGCTGACGGCGGCGCGGCGTGTCACTCGGCCGCAGATCATCGCCACGACGCGCGACCTTGCCAACCTGGTTGGCGCTGGACTGCCGCTCGACCGTGCCTTCGAACTGCTGATCAGTCTTGCCGAAACCAAGCCGCTTGCGCTTTTGCTGCAGGACCTGCGGGATCGGGTCCGCAGCGGGCGTTCGCTGTCGCAGGCGCTGGCCGAGCACCCGCGCCATTTCGACCGGCTGTACGTCAACATGGTGAGAGCCGGCGAAGCGAGTGGCTCGCTGGGGCCGGTGTTGTCGCGTATCTCGGAGTTTCAGGAACGCGCTGCGGAACTGCGCAGCAACGTGCAGTCGGCGCTCATGTATCCGGTCGTGCTGGTTGCCGTAGCTGTCGTTGCGGTCCTCGTCATGATCTTCTTCGTGGTGCCAAAGTTCGAAGCGACATTTCGCCAGTTTGGCAAGGCGCTGCCCCCGGAAACTGAGCAGTTGCTCGCGCTCGCCCACTTCCTCCGGCAGGACGGCTGGATGCTGCTGCTCGCGCTCGTGGCTGCTGCCATCCTGATTCGCGGCTACCTACGCCGGCCGGCCGGACGACTCGCCTGGGATCGACGGAAACTATCCTTGCCATTGGTCGGTCAGCTCTTTCAGAAGATCGAAGTGGCCCGAATGACGCGAACGCTCGGCACCCTCCTCGCCAACGGCGTGAGCCTGCTGCCGGCGCTCGGCATCGTCCGCGAAACCCTCGACAACCGCGTGCTTTCCGACGCGCTCGAAGCGGTCACCGCACGCTTGCGCGAAGGCCAGGGCTTTGCCCGTCCGCTGATGGAAACGGCCGTCTTTCCCAAGCTTGCCGTGCACATGGTGGCCGTGGGTGAAGAAACGGGCCGCTTGGACAGCATGCTGCTGAAGATCGCGGACATCTACGATGGCGAGGTCAACATCGCGCTCAAGCGCGCGTTGTCCTTGCTCGAGCCGATCTTGATCATCGTGCTGGCCGTCGTCATCGGCGGCATCATCTATGCGCTTTTGAGCGCGCTGCTCGGACTGACTGACCTGTCCGTCTGAATTTTCGTCTGGCCGTGACCGCCTCGAACCCTCCGCCCGGAAACTCAGCATGAAAACGATTCGTACCGACCGCCTACACCCAAGCCTGCGCAGCAATGCCGGCTTCACCCTCATGGAACTGCTCGCCGTGATCGTGATCATCGGCGTGCTCGCCGCCACCATCGGTGCCCGCTTCCTCGGCCAATCGGAAGGCGCCAAGGCCAACGCCGCCAAGGCGGACATGGGCCAGATGGTGCAGGCCCTCGACCTCTTCAAGCTCGAGATCGGCCGCTACCCGACCGCCCAGGAGGGCCTGCAGGCGCTGATCAAGAATCCGGGCAATATTCCGAACTGGAACGGCCCCTACTTTCGTCGCGACAACATCAAGGATCCCTGGCAGAACGACTATCTCTACCAGAGCCCGGGCCCCAACAACACGCCCTTCGAGATCAAATCGCTCGGCGCCGACGGCAGGGAGGGGGGCGAAGGCGCCAACGCCGACATCGTCCGTCATTGAGGGCACGCAGAACGAAGCGCGGCGACGTTCTGACCCGATCACCCGGCATGTATCCCGCGCTTTCCGCCGGCCGTCCCCTACGTTCTCCCGTCGCCGGCCCTCCTGGGCGGCGGGCGGATCGCACGCGTCCGGCCACGGCCGGGGAGGAGGAACGCCGCGTCGAATCGGCCATCGATGTACGCTGTTGCAGCCGATCGGTTTGCAAGCGAAGCGCAGGCTTCACGCTGATGGAACTGCTCGTGGTGCTTGCACTGATTGCCGCGGTCGCTGCACTCGCTCCGCCGCTCTGGAGCAGCGCCGTGCCGGCGGCCGAACATCGCGCCGCCGCGCGTCAGGTGGCGCAACTATTGCGCACTGCCCGCACCGAGGCGGTCGCGCGGCGGGTCGATGTTCCGGTCGAGTTCGACCTGGGGCAACGCCTCGTCCGTATGGCAACACCCGCCAGCACGCCAGATGGCAGGCGGACTGTTCGCGTGCCCGAGGGCATCGCCATCGAGCTGGTGACGACCCAAGCCGAAACCGTGGATGAACGGCGTGCGTACGTGCGCTTCTATCCGGACGGCGGATCGAGCGGCGGGCGTGTCACCCTGCGGGCTGGAGACCGCGCGCTGCGCGTCGATATCGACTGGCTGTCCGGCCGCATCGCCATCGACGAGGCGTGAGAACGCTACCGCGCATGCAGCCTCGCTCGCCGCGCCGGACGGCGCAGGGATTCACCCTGATCGAGGTGATCGTCGCCATCGTCGTTGCCGTGCTGTGCCTGACCGCGCTTGCCGGCGTCTTTGGCGGCGCCATGCGGTCGGCTGCCGCGGCGGACGAACTGGCGCGACTCGCCGTGGCGGCCGAGTCGATCCTTGCCTCGGCAGGGCTCGAGCGCCCGATCGTCGACGGCAGCGAAGAAGGCAGTGATGAAAGTCTCCGCCTCCACTGGGTGCTGACCGTCGTGCCTGAGCCGACGTCCGATGACGACAACCCGGTCCGTCCTCCGCTGGAGCTGAAGCGACTGACTGTCAGCGTCAGCGCGCAGCCCGGCGGCATTGCCTCATCCGGACCGGCACGACGCTTCGAACTCTCCACCCTGCGCGCCGTGCCGCGCCGCGACCCATGAAGTGGCTTGGGCAGATGCCGTGCCCTCCTGCGGCAAAAACGGCGCGGCTCGCTCAGTCGGGCTTCACCCTGATCGAGATCGTTGCCGCGCTGGTCTTGCTTGCCTTGCTGGCGTCGGTCCTGATCGGCATCGTCGGCAATGCCGAGCGCAGTGTGGCGGCGGCCACACGCGCGCAGGATGGCGCCGAGCAGGCTCTTCGCCTGCGTCAGTTCTTTCGCGAGCATCTCGGCGGCATGCTGCCGCTGCGCTGGCGACGAGAGCTCGGTCAGCCTCTCCGGTTCGAAGGCCGAAGCGACCGTGTGACCTATCTGGCGCCCGTCCTGTCGCACATCGCCGAGGGCGGCGTGATGTGGTGGCGACTGGAAGTGGACCAAGCGCAAGCGGATCGTCCGCGGCTCGTCCTTCGGCGTGAGTCGCAGGATCCGGAGTCCTCAGAGATTCCGGATTTCTCTGCGGCCGAGGCCATCGTCTTGGCGGAAGACATAGCGCGTCTTGTCCTGCGCTATTTCGATCCGGGCGCGAACCCGGTCGATGAGCCCGAGAGCGGTCGGTGGGTTGCAAGCTGGGAGGAGCCGTCCCGGTCGCCGACGGCTCTGGAAATCACGCTCTACGACCGCAACGACCAGCGCGTGTTCTCGACGATCGTTGCACTGCAGATCACCCCGGCCGTCGGCTGTAACTTCGACTTCCAGCGCCTGCGCTGCCTGCTGCCCGGAGTCGCGCGGTGAAGCGTGGCCTTCGAACGCCGGAATGTGGGGGTCGCAACCAGAAGGGGCTCGCTTTGCTGATCGTGCTCGGTCTCGTGATCTTCCTCACCGTGATCGCGCTGAATCTCGCCGACGCACAACGGCTTGGCTCCGTCATCGCCGGTAACTCCATCTCGGCAATTCGCGCCCAGGCCGCAGCCGATGGCGCGATTCACCGGATGCTGGTCGAACTGCAGCGTCCCCGTGAGCCAGCCAATCCGGACAACCCGCCTTGGAAACCCAACGGGCGCGTCTACGCATTGGAAGAAGACGGCCTGCGCATCGAGGTGTTCGCCCGCCCGGAGGCTGCTAAGGTAGACTTGAACTTTGCCGCCGAGCCCTTGCTCAAAGCGCTGTTCGTCTCGGCCGGCGCGGCCGAGGAAGAGGCGCAGGCGATCGTCGCCGCCGTCCGGGACTGGACGGACGCCGACAGTCTGACCCGCCCGAATGGCGCGGAAGCTGATGAATACCGCGCCGCCGGACGTCGTATCCTGCCGGCGAACGAACTGTTCACCGCGGTCGAGGAACTCAAGAACGTGCTTGGAATTACACCGGAGTTGTATGCCCGCGTGGCGCCTAGGCTGACCGTTCACAGTCGCAGCGCCGGCGTCGACCCGCAGGTTGCGCCTCTCGACGTGATGCTCGTCGTGCCCGGTCTCGACCCCGGCCAGGTGTCTGCCTGGGTGGCCGATCGCGACGCAGCGATTGCCAGCGATTTGCCGCCGCCTCCGCTGCCGTTTTCGTCGCCGTATCTTTCCGGTGGGGGCGCTGGACTCCGGATCGAAGCACGTGTCGTCGCCGCTGACGGCGTGGTCGCCGAACGCATCGCCTCGGTGCGCTCCGGTGCGGCGCGACGCGCTCCGCCGCAGTTCTTCCTCTGGCAACGCCCGCCTGCGCCAACGAGGACGGCCGGTTCGGCCCAGGACGGTCCGCGTGAGTGACCTCGTCAGCCAGCGCAGCGCTAGTCAACTGTTCCGCGACTGGTGGGCGGAGCACCTGTGGGCGGCGCTGCCAGCGCGGCTACGTGAGCCTTCGCTGCGCACGCGGCGCCCGGCCCGCGTCGCGCTCGCGGGCGATCGCTACTGGCCCGAGGGTGCCGCGGCGTCCGAGGGACGCGCCCTCACCACGGCGCCGGCGGGGGCAGAGGTCGTCCTGCTGCTCGGCGAAGACAACGGATTCCGTCGCACGGTGACTTTGCCGATCAGCGTTCATCACGCCGTCAAGTCAGTACTAGCGCACGATCTCGACCGACTCACGCCGCTGCGCGCCAATGACCTCTACCACGACGCCCGCGTCATTGAGCGCGATTGGCAACGATCAACCTGCACCGCGCTGCTGGTCGCGGTACCTCGCGCCCGCGTCAAGCAGCAGATCGAGGCCATCGAGGCGCGCGGTCTCGCCGTCCGCCGTGTCGTACTGTCCGACGCCGACCTGGCGCTCGGCATCGACCTGTCGCCGCCCGAGCGCAAGATCGACAGCCCGACAGCACGCGGCCGCTGGCTGACCGTCGTGCTGGCACTTCTCTGCCTGCTGTTGCTGGCGGCGATCGCGACCTTTCCGATCTGGCAGGCGCGCGAGCGAGTGATTGCCTTGCAGGCGCAGGAAGGGCAGTTGCGTATCGAGGCCGAACAAGTGAGCGTGCTGCAGCGTCAGGTGGAAAAGCAACTTGCCGAGTACAACTTCCTTCTCGCTCGCAAGCATTCCCAGCCGCTCCTGGTCCAGGTGCTGGAGGACCTGAGCAAGCGCCTTCCCGATGACACCTGGGTGCAGACCCTCGAAGTCAAGTCCAATCCACAGACCAAAGCGCGCGAAGTCATCATTCAGGGCGAAACCGGTAGCGGTGCGCGTCTGCTGTCGATCTTGCAGGAATCGCCCTTGCTGAAAGAGCCAGCGATGAAGGCGGCGATGACACGGCTCGCGCCGAATGCTGAGCGATTTCACCTGGGCGGTGAGCTGGTCCAAGCCCAGCTGCCGGACAAGATACGACCGACCGAGGCCGCGAGCGCACTGACGGTCGCCGTGCCGGTGGCGCCGGCCCAGGCCGCTGGAGCGCCGACGGCTGGCCCATCACGCAGTGGCGATGGCAAGGTCGGTGATGCGAAGGGCGGCGAATCCAAGCCACCCGAGCGACCTGCGGAGAAGGGCACCTCTACCTCCGGCGCAGCTTCACAGTCACCTGGCGCGCCGATCAGTCCGGGCGGAGCCAAGCCATGACCCTGCCCGGCGGACGTCGCGGACAGCTGCTCGCGTGGGCGCTGGCGCTCGCCATCGGCGTTGCGGCGGCGGCTGCGATCGCGCTGCCTGCATGGTGGGCGTGGTCGCGCTACCAGGGCATTGCGGCCGAGTCCGAAAGCAGGATCGAGCGCTACCAGCGCATTGCCTCCGCACGGGCCGACCTGCAGCGTGCCCTCGATGCGATCAAGGCGCGGGAGGCAAGCCGCTTCTTTCTCAAGAACACTGCCTCCACGCAAGCCGGCGCAGAGCTGACCGAGCTCGTCCGCAGCGCCGTCGAGGGGCAGGGCGGGCGCCTCACCTCGGTTCAGCCAGCAACGGTCAAGGATGACGCCGGCTACCGGCTCTACACCCTGCCGGTCGGCTTCGTCGCCACACCGGCCAACATGACGCGAGTCCTGCTCGCGCTCGAAACCGGGCTGCCATACCTTTTGTTCGATTCGGTGACCCTGCGGGCAACGGTTCCGCGTGGTTACAAGGGCGTACCAAACGTCGAACCGGAAGTCAGCCTGACGCTTGAAGTGCAGGCTTACGGCCCACGTGATCCGGCGCGCGCAAGCGCTCCGCGCGCGAGCGGCTCCGGCGCGGCGTCTCCGACGCCGGCGGCGGCGCCAGCACCGGCGGCGCCAGGCAGGGGGTGACAGAATGGTTCCCGTCAAACTGCTGAACATCGTTTTGGCAACCACCGCAGCGGGTCTGCTGGCGCTCCTCGGCTGGCTGACCGACTGGGGGCAGGCTCTCACGCGTCCGGCCGAAGTCCGCCCCAGCGTTGCCGGCAAGCCGGACGTCAGTGGGCTGCTGCCGGACTTCCGCATCGATGCGGACGCCCAAAGCTACGCTGCGGTCAGCGAACGTCCGTTGTTGAATCCAACACGAAGGCCGGCACCCACGGCGCCGGTCGTGGCGTCCACCGAGCCGCCCAAGCCGCAGATCCGCCGCGGTCTTTACCAACTGATCGGCGTGATGGATCTCGGCGCCGAGCGCATTGCGCAAGTACGAGACACCGCCACCAACGCCACGCGTTCGGTCAAGGTCGGCGACATGCTGCAGGAGCTGCGGGTTGAAGCGATTCAGCCTGATTCCGTGCGACTGGCCTTCGCGGGAGAGAGCGACATCCTCACGCTTGCCCGCTTCACGCCGTCCGGGCGTGTTCCGCAACCGCCTGCTCCACCCGCACCGCCCCCGGCGGCTGCGCAGGCCGCTGCCCCGCCGCAGGCGTCGGCCGCTGCCGGCGCTGGTCAGCCGCCGCAGGCTGCCGCCGCAGCTGCGCCGGCAGCCTCCGGCAATCCTGCGGTTGCACAACAATCCCCTGCGCCGGCGCCCGCTCCCGGCGCGCAGGCGCAGCAAGTATCGGACGGGCTGAATGCACACCCGAACCGCGAATGGGCCCGCATGCGGGCCCTGCGGGCCGGAATACAACTGCAGTGAGTGTCGATGGTGCCTTACTTGACTGACATGACGAGCCTTTCCCGCCGTGCAGCAGACAGTGCGGCGCAAGCCAAGCGCTGCCTGCGCGGCACCTGGTTGCGGACTCTTGGCCCGTGCTTCGCTGCATGCCTGACGATTGCGGTGGCCGCGCAGGCGGTCGCGAACGAACTCGCCCCTCGTCCCGCCGCGAGCGCACCCAGAGTGGAAGCGGGCGGCAGCGATCGCCACTCGCAGCGGTGGGGCAAGACCGCGACGCGCTCTGCAGCGGAGGCTGCCAGCGACCCGTCCGAGGAGATGATGCTCGGCACCGGCAGACTCTTCCGCGAGACCTCCGCGCGCGCCGCCCGCCCCGGCACCGGCCGGCCGGTGTCCTTCTCCTTCGAGAATGGCGACATCCGCGAAGTCGTCAAGAACATCCTCGGCGACCTCCTCGGCGAAAACTACATCATCGACCCGCGTGTCCAGGGCCAGATCACGATGCGGACGGCCAAGCCGATTCCGGAGTCCGAAGCGATCGCGATGCTCGAATCGATCCTGCGTGGCCTCGGACATGCCCTCGTCCGTGACGGCGCGTACTGGCGCGTCATGCCGGCGGCGGAAACGCGCGGTCTGGTTCGGCCCACGCCGGTCACCGACGGCCAGCGCGGCATGGTCACCACGATTTATCCGGTCAAGTCGATTGGCGCCAATGAGGCCAAGCGGCTCGTCGAGCCGTTCGTGCGTGATCCGCAAGTCACACTGCGGGTCGATGAGCTGAGAAACCTGCTCTTCATCACCGCGTCTCAACCCGAGACGCAGCGTATCCTCGAAGTCGTCGAGATGTTCGATGTCGACCTGCTGCAAGGCATGTCGTTCGCGCTCTACCGGCTGCAAAACGGCGACGTGAAATCCGTGATGGCCGATTACGAACGCATCGTCGGCGGACAGGCCAACCCACTGGCCGGGCTGCTGCGTGTGCTGCCGATCGAGCGGATGAATGCTGTACTGCTGATGTCTCCGCAGGCCAAGGTGGTTCAGGACGCCCGCCAGTGGTTCGAACGACTTGACTCCGGCGGTGCCGACACCGGGTCCGGCCAGCGTCTCTACGTCTACACCCTGCAATACACGCAAGCCGAGAAACTCCAGCCCGTGCTGCAGGCGGCGCTGTCCGGGCGTGGTGGTGTTCCCGTGCCTACGGTCGCGCCCGGCCAACAGCCCAACGTCCTCAATGCGCCTGTCAATCCGATTCCGGGCCAACCCATCGTCCAGCCCGGAAACGTTGCCGGAGTGCAGCCGCAGCGTCCGGCGACGCCACAGGCAGCGACCCCTGCCCAGCCGGCCGCCGCCGGGGCGGCCGGGCAGGGACTTGCCCGCAATGCCACCATCGTGGCCGACAAGGACCGCAACGCGCTGCTGATCGTCGCCACGGCGGCGGAGTACAACGCGATCGAGGCGGTGATCCGTCGCCTCGACGTGCCGCCGAAACAGGTTGCCATCGAGCTTCAGATCGCGCAGGTGGCGCTGACCGGTGATTTCAAGTTTGGCCTGCAATCGTATTTGCAATCGGGCAAGTTCGATGCGCCGGCGAACCAATTGACGATCAATGAGGGCTCGTTGCGTGCCAACCCGAGCGGGCTGTTCACCTACACCTGGGGCAAGGGTGAAGTGGTGAAGGCCATCCTGAGCGCCAGCCAGAGCAAGGGGAACACGCGCACCATTGCGCAGCCGACCCTCATCACGGTCGAGAACCAGAAGGCGACCTTCAACTCCGGCAAACAGGTGTCCGTGCGCACGCAGTCCTCGACCGGCACCGGCACCGTGGCAGGTACCGATTCATTCCAGTACATCAACACCGGCATCAACATCAATTTCACGCCGCGTGTCACCGGTCGCAACATCCTGCTCGAAATCCAGCAGGAGATCAGCGACTCGCAGCCGTCACAGAACGCGAACAACCCGAATCCCGACATCCTTCGCCGCGCCGCATCCACCACCGTCATGGTGGGCTCCGGCGACACCATGCTGATGGGCGGACTCTTCGAAGAGACCGGCGGCAGAGGCAGTTCGGGCTTTCCGCTTCTGTCCACCATCCCTGTGCTTGGTGGGCTTTTCGGGCAGCAGACGTGGAACCACAGCCGCAGCGAGCTTGTCATGCTGATCACGCCGCGCATCCTCGACAATGAGGAAGACACACGCGAGATCGTCGACGAGCTTCGCCGCAAGCTACAGGCCATCGAACGCAACGTGCCGAGCGCGTCGACCGAACGGTTGCCCACCCGCAACGAAGACAGGGAGCGGCTTCAGCGTGAAGAGCGCGAGCGCGTGGCGCGCGAGATCCGCGACCTCGACCGGTCGCTGCGGGCCTCGGACCGCCCCGGCTGGCCAGATGTCGGCGGGAGGAACTAACAGGCTGTTGAAAAACGTAGCGAGGATGGCCAGATGCGAGGCGCACGGAGCGCAGCGACCGAGACATATCAATGGATAGGCGAGGGAGCGACAACGCAGTTGCGGCGCAGGCTCACATCGGCGCAGCCGATGTGAAGCCAAGCGGCCGGAGCCAACACCGTGCAACACAGCAGATGGCCCACCGCAGCAGTTTTTCGACGGCCTGCTAATCGGCGCCGCTGGCGTCCGCGATCAATCACTTGCGAGCCCTTTAACCCATGGATCGATCGAACTGCAAACCTTTCGCGCCCGGCTGGCCGGCCGGCGCCCTTGCCGTCATGGCTGCTTTTGCCGTCGGCTGCAACATCACCCTCGCCCAAACGGGCGAGCGCCCCGACCGCACGCTGGGCGCAGCAGCGAATGCCGCGCCGGCCGCTGCTTCAGGCAATGAGACGTCCGCTCCGGCGACGACGTCGGAAGGCGCCTTGACACCGCCGCGGCGGCGCTGGGAACCGCCGCCGCCACCGCCGCCTGCCACCGAACAGGACCTCAGGCACGAGGAACTCGCCAAGCGGCGCGCCAGCGAGCGCTGGGCCGCGATCCGGGAGGGGCGGTTCGACCAGGCCTACGAGTATCTGAGCCCTGCCGGCCGGCTGGTTGTCTCCAGGGAGCGCCACATCCAGATCCTGAAGGGGTTGCCGGTCCTGAATGCCGAAGTCACGCACGCCCTGTGCCGGGGCGGCAAATGTCAGGTGACCGTTCTGCAGACGGTCGAGATGACCGTCCCCCGTGTTGGAAAAAGACAACACCGCTCCGCCGCGTTCGAGCAGTGGATCGTCGATGGCGATCAGGTCTGGTTGCTCGTTCGCGCCGACTAGGGTATGCTCACTCAGGTAAACATTGGATTCAATTACGCCGCGCAAGGTCGGCCCCCGGTCGAATCAAGGCGGCATCAAAATCAAGCATTGCTGTTGGTTCTAGGTTCGCGATTCAACTCAGGAGTCAGACTCTCTATGAAACTTTTCAAACAAAAAGCCCTTGCGTCCGCCGTCGCAGCCAGCGCTGTCGCGCTCTCCGGCACGGCAGGTGCCGTGGCACTCAATCCGGATGGTCTCGGCGAAGCGCTGATCTACCCGTACTACACCGCACGTGCGGGGCAGGACACGCTGATCTCCGTCGTCAATACCACCACCAACGCCAAGGCGGTCAAGGTCCGCTTCCGCGAGGCGCGTAACTCGAACGACGTCCTCGACTTCAACCTCTACCTCTCGCCGTTCGATGTCTGGACGGGGCGCGTCTCTGCCAAGGATGGCGGCGCTTACCTTCAGACCAATGACACCTCCTGCACCAACCCGCCGAAGTCGCAATGGACGAATGAAGACCGCGGCATCTTCGGTGTCAAGTTTTTCAACTACGACTATGCCGCGGTGGATGGTACTTCCCCCACAGCCACGAACCTCGACCGTACGCTGGAAGGCTACGTCGAGATCATCGAGATGGCGACCATCACCACGGCTTCCAGCCTGTTCACGCAGATCAAGCACGTGAACGGTGTCGCGCCTTGCGGTTCGGTGCTCACGCCTGCGGGCGCCATCACCGGAACGGGAATCCTGGCTCCAACCGGCGGGTTGTTCGGTGCGGCTGCCATTCTGTCGACCACCGCGGCCGGCGCCAATGGTGGCATGTCGACCGGCTTTGGCGCGGTGGCCTACAACGGCTTCGATCGCGGCGCGGAGATCTTTTCGCCTTCGGATGCGCGTCCAAATTTTTCGGACCATAACTCGTGCAGCGCGACGATTTCTGATGGGCGCGTCATGTACGTCATCAACACGGGTGGGGCTTGCCTGACGCTCGACAGGGCCGAGGCATTCGCGCTGACCAACATGGCGGCGAACATCCACGGCGAGTACAGCTACATCGGGGACGCAAGCATCCACGGCACCGATTGGGTGATCACGATGCCGGGCAAGCACTACTTCACCAATACTGGGACTCCCGCTGCGATCTCCCATGGGCAGGCGCCCGCCGGTGGGCCTGCCATTGCGCCGTTCACCCGCATGTGGAACCCGAGCTCATCGGCCCGTAACGCGTGTGAACCCGTCGGCTTGACAGTCTACAGCCGTGAGGAAGATGCGGCCCTGCCTGGTGGCCCCGGCTTCTCGCCGCGTCCGCCGGGTGAGGAGCCGCAGTCGCTCTGCACCGAAGTCAACGTAATCAGCTTTGGTGAGGTTGGTTCCGCCAAGCCCAGTGCGGTCTTCTCTTCGCCGCTCAGTCTCTGGTTCAATCCGAACGTTCTGCCAGCTGCTCGCCGCGGCGCTGGCTGGCTCGACCTGAACCTCGCGAACCTGTCTGCGCGTCGCATCGTCGGCACGCTGACCGCCGCGTTCGACCTTACGACCGGCGCGCCGACGGGCGTGGTTGGGCGCGACGTGACCGTCGCAGGCCTGCCGGTGATTGGCTTCAAGGCTGCAGTCTCGAAGTTCACGGCGGGTACGGCGACCATGCCGGCCAACAACTACGCGGACTCCGCTCCGCTGGTCTTCGGCCGCCGCGTCACGCAGTAAGACGAGCCCTCTCGGGGGTCCAAAAGGCGGGCTTCGGCCCGCCTTTTTTATTCATGCGAAGAGTGCGAGGTTGTGTCGAGGTGTCGTTCTCGATCGCTTCGGACCACTCGCCTTGACTGCGCTTTATCGAGCGTTTCCCGCGATCGGCTCGTCGGTCGAGCCGCGCCTTTCATCCTCTGGTGGCTTCCATCGCCACGGATGAGCTAACATAAGATGATTGTCCAAAGCGGTTCAATGCGCGAACGAAAGCGCCAACCGCAGGGTCTACGGGGGAACGACTGAGCGCCAAGCCACGCGTGGCGCCCCCCTGCCATTCGCCCTATCGTGAAAATCCATCGCCGCGCCTCCCTCCTCTTTCGTTCTGCCATCAGAACCATCGCAGCGTTCGCCCTCATCGCGTTTGCGCTGCCGATCCACTCAATCGCACAGGGTACCTGCACCGCTGTCGGCCCCTGCACACGAACGGCGACGCTGGACGAGTATCGCCACAAACCGAGTGGCGTGCACTTCTATACGGCTTGCGAAGAGGAAAAGTTGTTTTTGGCGGATCTGCCGGCGCTCTTCGAGCAAACCGGGCGTCGGCTGCCTTACAGTGACGCCCCCGCAAGCGGCTCGGCGCCGTTGATCCGTTTCTATCTCAAGCCTTCGTCCTCCAATCCGAACTTCATCGCCCGGCACTTCTACACGGTGATTGGTCTCGAGGTTGCGAACCTGGGGGTTGAAGGCTTCAGTTCAACTTTCATACCATGCAACGAGGGCGAACGTGGGCGTGCGTTCGAGCCGCAGTCCGTTTTGGCCGAACCCTTCGGCACAGATCCCCGGATCCAGAGTGTCTCCACCATCAACAGTTATTGCCAGCCCGGTCAAATCCCCGTCTGGCGAGTGATTCAAAAATCTCCGGAGCAACACCGCCTTTCCACCCTTCATCAGGACTATCTGGCAGATCGTGGAAGCACCGGCGCTGATGACGAAGGCATCCGCATCTGCCTGAACGCGCCGTGGGCCAACGCACGCAGTACAACCACGGCACCAGCCGAACCGCTCAGTGGTACAACCGACCGGGAAGCGACGGTCACCCTGATTGCGCCGGACAGCGTGACGGCTCTCAAAGTGGCGATTGCTCTGCCGCCCAACGTGCAGCCGACGGGTTACACCGATGCCCTCGCCGGCGCCTGCACGTCCTCGGGAACGGCGGGGGGGGCGGGGGTCGTCCTGCTTTGCAACCTTCCCGCCAGCGCCACCCTGACGCGGACCGGCAAGATCATGCTGCGTGCGCTGACCGGCTACGACCCGGCACAGCCGGGCCGCATCCAGGTTCTGGCGGCAGCAGCGAGCGCCCCCGACACCGCGATGGCGGCCACCAGCGCACGCGCCTGCACCGGAACCGACCGACCGCAGTCGGGTTGCTCGGTCGCCTCGTTTGCCTCGCCTGCGGCCGCGGCCGGGCTGCCGAACTTTACCATCGGCTCCATCAGCCTCATTTCACCGGCCGCGACCGCCAGCGGCGGAACGGGAACGCTTCGGGTTCCAATCACCACCGCCAGTGCAGCCGACGCGGGTCGCCCCATCCGAATTTTCAGCGAGGCAGCAGCCCCAGGCAGCGGACCTTTCGCGCAAGGCGGAGATGTGATTGTCACCTTGCCTGCGAACGGAAGCACGCTCACCTTCGACGTGCCGGTGTCCGCCGGGTTCAACCCTGCCGACCTTCGCGCCTGCGTAACCACGCCTGAACTGGCATCGGGATTTCGTCCGTACGAAGCCGCCTGTGGAAATCCAGCTAGCCATCGCAGAAGCGGTGTCCTATCCAGTGCGTCATTTGGAACGCCACCGGCGGCCTCACTCTTCGTGGGAGTCTACACGCTGCCGGTCGGCACCGTTGGGTCTGCATACGTTGGCTCGTTCTACTGCACGGGCCCCGCCGGTCTGGCTTGCAGTGCGAGCGGACTGCCGGTTGGCCTCGCAACATCCTGCGGCGGCTATTTTGCCCCCACCATCGACTGCGTCATCAATGGCACGCCCACCGTCGCAGGAGTGCAAAACGTGACGCTACGGGCCACCGCACCCGGCTTGACGCCTGTCAGCCGCAGTGAAGTCATTGATATTCGACCCGCGGCGCCCCCGCCATCGACCAGCGCCATCATCAACCTTGGGCCACCCGTGATCAGCGACGTGGTTGCAGGTTCCCCGAACCGCTTCACTGTCAGCGTCACGGCACAGTCGGATCCTGCGGCCAGCGTCAACATGCACATCTACGTAAAGGAAACGGGTGGAAGCGCGTGGGCCTTTATCGGTGGGCAGAACGGCGTCCCGCTCAGCGTTGCCCCGCAGACCATCACCTTCTCCAACCAAACCACCACTCTCACCGGCTTCGCCGTGCGCGTCTGCGCGTTCACCGGCTTCGCGCCGCCAGCCGCCTGCGCGTCCGAATCCCCGGAGAACCAAAGCTCCGGCGTCGTCGCCTACACCACCAGCGGTCCGATCAACGTCGGGCCGCCGCCCGCCTTGATCATCGCCTCATGGGCAAGCCAGCCTCCGTCCACCACGGTGGGTGCGCCGGCGGCGTACACGATCAACGTGCGCTCGCAGAATGCGGCCAGCCCCGCGTCCGGGCCGCTGCATCTGCATATTCAAATCCCAAGCCAGTGGGCAATGCATGGGCCCGGCTCGCCAGGTTGCACGCAGTCGGGCCAGCGCATCACCTGCCCGGTGCTTGCGAGCGGTACGCTGTCGGCCACCACGCCGGTGGCGGTCAGCTTCGCCGTGCGGCCGCTTCCCGGCGCTGGTGGAGTTTCCGCAACACTCGCAGCAACGGTCAATTCGTCGGCAACACCACCTGCGACGGTGTCGTGTACCCCGCCGACCGATGCTTGCATCGTCTCTGACGCGCGAACGCCTGCGTTCTACGACCTCAGGCCGCAATCGACGGCGGCCGTGCTTCCGGCTGCTGCCGGAAATGTCACGCTGACCTGCGATCGCGACGGCAGCGAACCACCCCCACCTGATGCGACCTGTGGGCTGCGTGTCACCTACACCGATGCATCCATCCAGGACAGCCCACCGATCGCCTACACCGGAAGCCAGGCCGTTTTGACCCTCTGTGGGCCCGATGCACCGGGCACTGCTGCCTGCAGCCTGAAGCTCACAACCGGCAAGACCGTGCAGATAATGCGGCTTACCGCCACCGACGGCGCTGCCGCGCTGGACAACAACACGACGAACAACGTTCGCGTCGTCTATGACGTCACGCCGCCGCCGCCGCCGACCATCGTCACCACCGGCATGCCTCCCAACGTCGCGCAAGGCGCTTCTTTCAGCGGCAGCTTCTACTGCGAGGGCAGCATCACGCTCGAATCGTTTGCCTGCTCCGTTGCTGGACTGCCGGCCGGTCTGACGCAGTCAAGCTGTACCGCAACGACCACGGCGACGACGCGCCGCCTGACCTGTCCGGTGACCGGAACGCCGACCAGCCAGGGCGTGTTCAACCTGACCTACAGCGCCACCGCCAGCAACGCCACCGGGCCCGGCTCGGCAACCGGCACCCTGACCGTCACCGCGCCGGTGACCGGTTGTACGCCGGTGCCCGGTGCGCAACGTCTCGAAATCGTCCGGCCGGGCGATGAGCGACTGCGTCAACGGCTGACGCTCGCCAACGGCACCTACTACATCGAACTCGCACCGCATCCCGGCTGGAGGACCGGACCCGACACCGGCAGCTCCTCCTACTTCCGCTACGAGGGGATGCATCCATTGCACCTCGATCGCCAAATCTCGGTTTCCAAATGCCCGGGAGACGTGTCCGCCGATGACGAAACGCTGCAAGTTCTAGACGGCGACGCGGGCGCGTTCGGCACCACCCTCTTCTTCTATGGCCTTCCCGCCAGCGCCGCGCCTGTCCGCGCCGGCCCGCCTGGACCGCGCACCAACGGCTTGCCAGGTCTCATTGGTTCGACTACCTGGTACCTCAACATCCGGCAGACTCGTTGCGAGGATCCGCCCGGCGTGGCTGCGCCGACCTGCGGCTTGATCTATGACGTCATTCCCTGATCGTCGACGGGCATCTTTCTTATGAACTTGAAGCGCGTCGCCGGCGTCACGGCGTTCTCATGGGTGAGCCTGGCCGTCGCCGCCGCACCACCGGGCACGGCCCGCGATCCGGTGGTGGCCCGTGCCGGTGCTCAGACGGCAACCGCCGCGGAAGTTCGCGCGGCGCTGCATGCGCTGAGCTACACCCTTCCGCCCGAAGCGCTTTCCACCCCGGTGCAATTGCGCGGGGCGGCCGAGGCGGTCATCCGCCCAAAGACGCTGGCGGCCATGAAGCTGGTCGACCAGGAAACGCCGGAGGCTCGCCGTTACATCGAACACCAGCGCACCGCAGGATGGATGAAAGGCTGGCTGGACATACAAGAGGCCAAGGCGATCGCCCGCCTGAATGCCACGCCGGATTTGCTCGAACGGCGCGCGCGGGAACTCTACACGCAGCGAGCAGCTCGTCTGCGCGCGCCGACGGAAGCAAGCGTCACGGTGATCCTGGTCGACAGCTACCGGCGTGGATTTGCCGACGCCACCGCTCGCGTCACTGAAGTCGAACGACGCATTGCGGGATGGACCGGCGACTTCGCCGTGCTCGCCGAAGAGTTGACCGACGATCCGGCAGTTCGTGCCAAAACGACGAGCGTCACCTTCGACGTGGTGCCTCAGCAAGCGGAACCGCCGCTGCGACGCGTGGTTTTCGAAACCATGAAGCCGGGTGAAGTGACGGGGCCGCACGCGACCAACCACGGCTTGATCTTCGTTCGCCTGAACAGCCGCAAGGAAGGCGCCTTGCGTCCGTTCGAGGAAGTGCGCGAGCAGTTGATCGACGAGATTCGGACCGAAGTCGCCAAACAAACGCGGCAGGAAGCCTATGCAAAGGTTGCCGACAAGCCGGTCGAGTTGGTCGGACCCTACGCGGAGAAGGCGGAAAAAGCAGCGCAGGCTGCGGCATCCAAGCCTGCGATTGCCGTGACGACTGGCGCGCCGACGGCCGGGCGCCCAGCCACGCCAGAAGGGAAACGCTGAAGACCGCATGCAGCAAGCGGCATGAAGCGCGAGGCGCGCGGAGCGCAGCGACCGCGATAGACCAGAAAATACGCGGGAGGCAGCACCGCGCAAAGCAGCGATTTGCCCGCGCGGTCATTCATTCCGCGTTTCCCCGGGCGCAGCGCGCGACCCCGTTCGCCTCACGCATCCCCCAATCAAACCCGCACCGACCCGAGCGCGGCGTGATACGTTCACCGTCCCGCCCCGCCAACCAGCACGTACCGAAGTGAACGCCCTCCGCGACGCTTTGCTCGCAGCCGTCAGGGGCAAGCGCTGGGCGGAGGCTCAGGAGCTGTTGCGCCGCATACCCGACCCGTCCTTCGACGCGGTGCTCGCAGCGCTGGAGGCCGAGGTTCTGGCGCGCATGGCGTCCCCGCACACGGCGTTGCAGCGGCTGCTGTCGCGCGAGGTCGAGGGCGGGCTACGCACACCATTTCCGCGGGCGATGCTCGACTTGCAAGCCGCCAAGCTTTCCCTGGCCATCGGCGACTGGCAGCGGGCCGAACGCCATGCCGCACGCGCTGCCCTGCGTCCGGCCGGGGAAGAACGTGTTGAAGCGATCAAACTCTGGGCCATCGCGGCCAATGAAACCGGGCGCTTTCAGGAATGCCTCGTGCAGGCGCGAAAGCTCGGCCTAGGCGATGACGCGACGCCACACCTGAAGGCGCTCGCAGTGCTGGAAGCGTTGACGAACAGCGGCCGCATGCCGGAAGGACATGCCCGTCCCCCATCGGCGCAGCCGTCCGATGCCGGAGGAACGCTGACGAGAAACAGGGACGATACGGAGGTTTACGCGGCGCTCGTCGACCTGCACCTCTGCCGAACCGCCCCGCACCTTGCGCCGCGCGTGCCGCGGGCACCGCGGGTGCGGCAGGCGAAGCCGCTGCAACCGCGTGACATTGCAGCGATGCTGAGGCTGCCGGACCTCTACCCCAGCGAGCAAGCGCGGGAACAGCGCCTGGCCGACCTGCGCGAGCAGATCGAATACCTGGCATCGCGCGCCGAGCAGGAGGCGTTGCCGCCAGCGATCGTCTCGGCGGTACCGTTTCGGGTGGCCTACCAGGTTGAGGATCATCTGCCGTGGCAGCATGGGTGGGCGCGTTTCGTCGTGAGCGTCGCCCAGCCGTTGCAACGGCCGGTTCTGGCGGCGTCGCTGCGTGGCAAACCGCGGGTCGCGATCGTATCGGCCCATCTCCGGGCATGCACGGTCCACAATTACTTCGCTTCGCTGTACGAAACCCTGTTCGAACGTGGCGGGGAGATCGATCTGCTGCTCGTCGCGCTCGGCACGCGCGATGCGGGGACGGAACGACTCGCAGCACGCGCCGCCGCCGTGCTGAATGTGCCCAACGACCACCGTGCCGTGCAGCAGGTCCTCGACTTCATCGAGACCCACCGGCCGCACATCTGCCTCTTTCCGGAAGTCGGCATGGAGCCGGTGGTGAACCTGCTCGCCGCGCTGCGCCTCGCCCCCGTGCAGATCGCCCTGTGGGGGCACCCAGCCAGCAGCGCGCTCGCCAGCGTGGACGCATTCATCAGCGCAGAGGCGGTGGAACCGGAGGACGCCGATTCGCACTACAGCGAGCGCCTGGTTCGCCTGCCGGGGTTGGGCACGCGCTTTCCCGCGCCGCCGCCATTTGCTCGGCCGCCTGGCGAACCGGAGATCGACTTTGTATGCGCTCAATCACCCTTCAAATGGCAGCCGGAGTTCATCCGTGCGCTCGGGCGGCTGTTGCGTGAACGCCCCAGGGCTCGACTGGCTACGTTTCTGGCGGTGGCGACGACGACGGAGATCGGGCTTCGCCGTCTGCTCGAGCGATGCTGGCGTCCTTACGGCGTCGACCCGGCAGACCGGCTGATTCTCTACGGGTCATCGGACCGCCCGACCTTTCTGTCACGCTTGAGCAATGCAAAGGTTGCGCTCGACACCTTTCTTTTCTCCGGCGGACAGACTTCTCTCGACACCCTGGCGGTTGGCCTCGCCCCGGTCACGCTGCCCGGCCGTCGCATGCGCGGCCGCCAGACCGCTGCGATGCTGCGTCTGGGCGGTCTCGACGATGCAGTGACCGAGAACGAGGATGCCTGGCTCGCCGCCGCGATCGCGCGACTCGACGACCGCGAACTGCGTCGCCATGAGTCGGAGCAGTCCGCCCAATGTCTGGCCGCCCTGCACGCCGACGCCGGGCCGCCCGCGGCTTTTCGTGAGCTGACGGACCGCCTGCTGCAAGCCATTCTCGAGCGCGGTCTGGTCGGCCGGGACGCGGTCCAGGCCGTGCTCGAGGACGCCGCACGCGACGCGACGGAACGTCCCGCGCGCGCCAGCCTAGAATCGTAGATCGATCAAGAACCGCGCCAACGCAGCCGAATGCATTGCAGCAACACGGGCGCGGACCCCGTTTTGCCGCCGTGTGGTGCTGTTTGCCGGCGCAGCGCTGTGCCTTTCGTGGCGACACCCGCCGTCGATGATGTAGCCCAACGATGCCCGCTCCCAGCTTCGCCGAACTCAACGATTTCGTCCGTCACGGCCTTCGCAACGTGGAGGGCCTCATTCGCAACGGCGAACTACGCGCAGCCGCAGAAACGCTGAACGTACTGCATCGGCAGGCGCCCGCCGATTGGCGCATCCATCTGATCGCGATACAGCTTGCCGAGGCGGCCGGCAACGTCGCTGCCGCACGCGAGGCGGCCGAACGCGCCGTCACCATGGCGCCCGAGGCGGCCACTGCCCTGATCGAGTGGGCGCGGGTGCAGGCGCGCGATGGGCGCAGGGAGCAGGCGCTCGAGGCAGCCCGCAAAGCGGCAGCGAAAGTGTCTGATGATGATGAACTCGTCTTGACCCGTGCCGTGGCGGTGGCCAATGCGGCGAAGGATTGGGACTTTGAGCGCACGCTGCTGGAACGGGCGCACCGCGCCAAGCCGGAGGCCGAGACCGTGCTGCGCTCGCTGGGTTACAACGCACTCAATCGTGGCGAACTGGAAGCGGGTTGCGGGTATTTCGACCGCGTCATTGCCGGTAACCCGGAGGACCCGCTGTCACTGGCAGGACGCGGCTGGGCGCGGCTGCAGCAGGGTCGGCTGGAGGACGCACGGCGTGATTACGAAGTGCTCTTGCGACTGTACCCGGACTCGGAGGAGTATCGCTACTACGGCACGCTGGCCCGCGGCGAGACGCCAGAGTCGCAACCGAATGCGCTGGTGCAACTGGTGGTGGAGGGCTACGCGGCGCAGTTCGATGAGTGGGTCTCGGGCCAGCTCGGCTACTTTGCGCCTCGTCGCGTCGCCGAAATGATCCACGCGGAGTGGCCTGCGAAGAACGCCTCGGTGCTGGATCTTGGCTGCGGGACCGGACTTTTGGGCGTCTATCTCGGCGCCATCGAAGGCTCGCTGGTCGGGGTCGACTTGAACCAGACCATGCTCGACCAAGCCAAGCTACGCGGCTACGACCGGCTGCACAAGTGCGATCTGCGCGACGCACTGCGCGATACGCCGCCGCTGCAGTATGAGGTCATCGCGGCGCTGGATGTGTTCATCTACGTCGGTCGGCTCGACCCTTGGGTGCCCGACATGGCGCGCATCCTGCGCCCGAACGGTATGCTGGTGATGACCTTCGAGACCAGCGCGGGGCCGGCGCTCGAACTGCGCTCCAGCGGACGATTCGCCCACGGCGAGGCCGATGTCGTGCGGGCGCTCGAAGCGGCGGGGCTCAGCGAGGTTCAGACCGAGCCGCTGACGCTGCGCCTGGAGGCCGGGCAGCCGATCAACGGCTTCATCGCGACCGCACGCAAGCGGGTCTGATCGAGCGCTTCATTCCACCCAGGCGGCCAGATCGCACTGGGGCAGGGCCTCGGCGAGCGCCACCCGTGCGCTGGCTTCGTCGGCAAGCGGCAGGCGGTACTGGCGAAACGCGATGGGGCCCAGCATGCGCTCGGCCACGAGCTTGCCTCCGCCGTGACCGTCGAGCGCGCGGGCGAGTGTGGCCGGATCCGTCTCCAGGCAGCGGAACAGCAGCATCAAACCGGGTGCCGCGACAGCCGGGGTCGCCGTTCGCGCCGAATCGATCCGCGCGTCGATCGGCAGCCCCCGCGCCAACCCCTCCGGAAGGTAGTAGCTGTAACGCGCGCCCTGGCGCCAGCCATACACCTCACCCGTCTCGGAGTCACCGATGCGAACGGTCGCGTCGGGCAACGGCCGCAGGCGGAAACCGCCGAAAACAAGGTCGCCACCAGCCTCGGCAGGCGGCTCCAGAGCACGCTCCAGCCGGTACCGAACCGGCGCGACAGCGGGCGGCGGCTGGGTCGAGCGCGGACAGCCATGCACCGTCAATCGCAGCGTGAGGTCACGCAGCCACCATTCCTCGATCCCGGTGAAGCGCCACGACTGGCATCCGCCGGAGGCAGCGACGAAACTCCGGTAACGCAGGAGCTCGCGCGCCAGGGGAATTTCAAGCAGCGTCGCCTGATTCCCTGGCGGCAGGAACAGGCCATGCGCAAACACCCGGTACTGTACGCTGCCGGCGACCAGGAGTTTGAGCGCGACCGCCGGAGCGAGCAGGCAGGCGGCAGCCGTCGCGCCGAGGAGAACGCGCGGGATGTGCGGCCCGCTCGCAAGGCGGCGCCACAGGCCGCAAGCGCCGAAACCCGCCAAAACGGCCGCTGGAGGCCAGAGTGCATCCAGATACCAAAAGCCCCATGCGCTGACCGCCGCCGTTGCAGTGACGGTCATCAGCAGAACGCTGATCAGCAGAAGGCGCACGTCGCGATCGGGGCTCCGCCAGGCGAAGACACCGCCAGCCACCATCGCGAGCAGCATGATCGCCTGGGCGGCGGTGATGATCCCGGCGAAAGCGCCTGAGGCCAGATCCGGCAACGCCCGAAGGTGCGTCCACGGTGTCGACCAGAGTGCGATCCAGTGATCGAGTGAGAACAGCCGGCCGATGATCGCGTCGACGAGCGAAGCACCGTCCAGTTCCGCTGCCTGCGCTTCGGGCGCCGCCAGACCGTGCAGAAAAAGCCAGAGCCCCAGCCCGCCGCCGAGCACGCCCGCACCGATCCAGGCCGAGGGCTGGTTCCGGACCGATGGCTGGAAAACCAGGGCCAGCAACAGGGCCGGTCCGACGATGGCGAATGCCGATGGATGTGTGGCGACGGCGGCGAAGCCGGATGCCATCATGATGAGCGGCCCAGCCCTGGCCGCACGCGGGCTGCCGAGCCAGGCTGCGAGCAGGACGGTGACCAGAGCGAATGCCAGGGCGGAGTTGCTGACGCCCGGAAAGATCACGACACCGTGCGCCGGCAGGGCGACGGCAAGGTAGCCGACGGCTGTCGCGCTTCCGAAGCGGCGCCGCAGCACCGTCGCCAGCAGCGCGACCGCGGCCAGGGCGACGAACGCCGTGAAGATGAAGATGCTCGTTTCCGTCCCGGCGACGCGGAGCGGCAGCGCGATCGCGTAGAAATAGATCGGCGGCAACTGCCACCGCCCGGCAAACGGTTGGCTGACCAGCGGGGCGGCCTCGCCGCTGGCGATGGCCGAAGCCACGCGAAAGTCGCGGATATTGTCGACGGTGTGCAGCGTGCCGCCGAGATCGCTGAACAGCAGGGCGGCCCAGAGCGCGACCAGTGCCGCGCAGGCAAGCGTGGCGGGGCGTCGCGCGGACAGGAAGGCGGCGATGGTCATGACGGAGGTCGCGGCCATGGCGGGGCAGATGGTCGGCGGGTTTGGCCGGCTGCCTGCCCCGATACGCGCCATCAGCCTTTCAGCACAACCTCCGACACCACGCGGCCTGCGCGGTCGCTGCGGGCGGTCAGTCGCAGGCGCGTGCAACCTGCAGCGCGCACGACCCAGCGAAAGCGGTGGCGGTCAGGGGTGGCGTTGCCGTCGGGGAAGAAGCTCACCAGCGTGTGAACACTGTTTCGGCCTTCCAGTTGCGGCCCCTCCTGCCGCAGCTTGCCTTCGATGATCTCCACGCCCGGCGGTGCGTCGATCTCGCCGATCACGCCACGCGGACGGACCCTCTCGCGTGTCAGTTTGCTGACGTCGGTCGGCAGGTAGCCGGTGTTGTGCACGCCGAAATCGATCCGCCAGAGGTCGTTGCCGAGCGGTGTAACGACGGTGGAGTGATGCTCGAGCTTGGGCGACATCAGCGCCATGTAGATCAGCCAGTCGGGAAACTTGCTGACCTCGCGTTCCATCAGATGCGCCGGCGGGTTGCTGAAAACGTGAAAGCGATTCCAGCCGCCTAACTCGACCTTGCCGAGATCGGGGTGATCGAAGGGGTACCAGTCGACATAGCCCGCGCCGCGATGGACCTCGTCGCTCCAGCGCAAGAGTTTCAGGTCGTCCTCGACTGGATGGTCGCGGAACCAGTCGATGTACTTGTAGCCCTGGATACCGGCTTCACGCATCGGGCACCAGATCTCCACGACCCAGGCATACGAACCGAGTTCGGTATAGAGCCAGTCCTGTGTTCCGGTGATGACCTCTTTCGGGTGGTAGCGGAATTCGTGGAAGACGCTGATCGCCGGGTATCCGGTGATTTCCTCACCCTTGCGGCCCTGGGTCTGGAACACCCACAGATCCTCCGGCGGCATCTCATCGTCGCCCTTGGTGCCGAACGGGCGAAGCAGCACGCCGCTCCAGGTGTGAAAGAACGTACCGCCACAGATGTTGCGATGGGCGTTGATGAACTCGACACAGGCGCGTACTTCGGGCTCGCTGGTCGGGAAGTCGCCGGCGCCCAACTGCTTGGATTCCGGTCGCCATTCCTCAGGAAAATTGCGATTGAGGTCGAGGCCCTGCCTGGGACGCGCAACCGGGAGATGAAAGCCGTCGTAGTTGCGCACGCGCCCTTCGGCGACGATGCGGAAGTACTCGCCCCCCGATTCGACCGGGTCGCGCCGGATCATCAGCCGCGGCTCCTCCGGATGCTTCTTCCACGGTCCGTTCGGGTCGGCAATCCGCATCATCAGGATGCGGCCGTCGCCGTCGATGTCCTCGACTTCCAGCCCCTCGATTGCGTCCTCGTCATACGGATAGGGTCGCGTGGAGGAGCGGATGAACTTCGGACGATCGGCCAGCGCCCACTCGGCACCATCGGGATTGACGCGCGGCAGTACGTACAGGGTTCGCGAGTCGAGCAGGCGCGTAATGTCAGGGCGCTTGCCGTAGCCGGTCAGGATCGTCTCGATCAGCTTCAGCGCCGCAACCGAGCCGGAGAGTTCGGTCGCGTGGATATTGGCGTCGACGTAGTAGGCCGGCTTGTCACGATCGCTGCCGGTGGCGAAGTTGGTGAGCGTCACGCACCAGATCGGCCGACCCTCATGGCTGTGGCCGATCGGCTCGAGCCGGGCGAATTGCGGGTAGGCATCGACAGCGTTGCGCAGAAGCGCGGTCAGTTCCTCGAACTTGACGAAACGATCATAGGGAAACATGAGCGGCGGGGTTTACCAGGCAAGCTTCGATTGTCGCAAAGCGCGGCATCCGCCGTCGGCGCTCGGGGCGCTCGCTTCAACCGCGCGGTAACGAACCGGCTGCGCGGACGGCCTCGAAGTAAATCGACTCCAGGGCGCGCGCGAAGCGCTTGCCGTCGACCGCCGGGGATGCGAGCAGGGCGGCGCGTACCTGTTCCCGGCCGGGCAGCGCAGCGTCGCCCCGGCCGAAGGCAATGGCGCGGTCGACGTAGTCCGCCGCGGAGGAGGCCGTCAGCCCGGCGATGCCGGCATCGGCCAGAATGGCCGCCGTCTGTCGCGCAACCGGTGTGGCGCCGAGCATCGTCAGCACCGGCACTCCCATGGCCAGGGCATCGAACGATGAGACTCCGCCGTTGTACGGCCAGGTGTCCAGCACCAGGTCGAGCCTACGGTAGGCCTCGAGATGGCTACGGTAGTCTGTCTTGCCGAGCCATACGAGCCGGTCGCGCTCGATGCCATGGCGGGCGAAGCGATCCGCGAAGACGCGTTGCACGCTCGCCGCTTCGAGCAGTCCGCTCTTCAGAACGAGCAGGCTGCCGGGGACGGCGGCCAGGATGCGGGCCCAACTGGCCATCAGCTCGTCGTGCAGCTTGTCGAGCCGTGTGTAGCAGCCGAATGTGAAGCGTCTGTCCGTCGAGGGCAGACGCAGCACCGACAGCTCGCCGAGCCACGGCGGCGGGCGGTAGGGCAGGCGGAAGAACGGCAGAAGCCACAACCGCTCGGTGAAGCTCTCGGCCATGGCCTCGGGTGTGGAGACGGGGTCCGATACATAGCCGTCGAATGCCGGGTGACCGGTCGTGTTGAACCAGTCGAGCCAAGAGAGCTGAACGGGCGCCATTCCCCGCTGCCAGGCCGGGAGCTGGCCGGTGGGGGTGTGGCCGTCGAGATCCACCAGCACGTCAAAGCGCCCGGCCAGCGACTCGGCGAGCGCTTCCGGCCGCACCACCTGCCAAGCGCAATCGAGGCGGGCGAATACGGCCGGAGGCTGATGCAGGCCCTGACTGGTGCTGATCAGGGTGGGGGCGACCGATGTTGGGTCGTGTTCCGCCAGCACCCCGGGCAAAAGCGCCGGAAGAATGGCGCCGGGCCAGTTGCCACTGACGTAGCCAATGCGCAGTCGGCCAGCCGGCGACAACACCGCGCGATCGGGTCGATCGCCCTCGGGATGCGGGGGGTTGGTTGGGGGTTGCGTGGTCGGGGGCAGGCGCTGGGATGCCCACTGCCGAATCTCGCGCACCAGATCGTCCTGGGTCAGCGAGGGCCAGCCATGCAGATGCACCAGCATGTTCGAATGCAGCCGGCAAGCGAGCACCCGGTCGGGGCAGTGTGCGACGGCGTTTTCCAACGCCTCCCGCCAGCGCTCCGCGTACCCCTGCAAACGCTCGCAGAACGCGAGATTCAGCCACGCCGGCCAGCGGGCGGAGTCGAGCGCAAGGCACTCGCGGTAGAGTCGGGCAGCGTGGACGAACTCGAAGCGGCGAAAGGCGATGTCGGCGGCCTTCTGAACCGCCGCCGGATTGCCGGGCTCGGCGCGGCACCATTCGCCTGCAAGGCTCGATGCCTCGCGCAGGTTCCCGCGCGCCAACGCTTGTTCGATGCGCGCGGGCAGGTTCATCGACTATTTGGCGTCGGTGCGGGAGAGCAGCTTCCAGGCGAACGGTAAAGTCAAGGCACCGAGAAGGGTCTTCAGTACGGTTGCAGTCCAGAATGGCGCCAGGCCGGCGGCGTATGCCTTGCTCCATCCCATCAGGTGGGCGAGCCATGCGAGCCCGAACACGAAGATGAGCGCGTGCCCGAGCGTCATTGCGATCAGCGTGCGCAGCAGACTGCGATCGAAGCCGCGTTCCGCCAAGGCACCGCACAGCGCGGCCGCGGCAACGAAACCGATCAGATAGCCGCCGGTGGGTCCTAGCATGTAGGGGACGCCGATGCCCTTCTCCGGTGTGCCGGCAAAGACAGGAAGCCCGACCGCACCCGCCAGCAGGTAGGCGAGCACGGTGACCGTGCCAAGGCGGAGTCCGTAGGCCATGCCGAGAACGAGCACGACATAGGTCTGCATGGTCATCGGCACCGGCCAGAACGGAATCTGCAGCTTGGCGGACAGGGTCAGCAGCGCGACGCCAACAACCACCGCAACAGTCGTGCGAGCGGGTGCAGGGAGAGTGGGTAGACGGGGGGTGAGGGCAGTGAGCAAGGTGTTCATAGCGGCGCGAATCATAGCCTCACCGTTCGCGCGCCGCCGATCGACCCGCAGACGTCATGCACGTCAAGCCGCGCAACCAAACGCAGTCGTCCTTCAACAGCCTAGTAGCGATCGACGTCGGAGGCCCGGCTCACATCTGCTGCCAGGGCAGGCCGTCATGCCGCCAGCCGTTCTTGCGACCGCGCTGCATGCTCTCGTCGAGGTCACCTTCGAAGCCGTGAAGCACGTTGTAGACCTGCGTGAAGCCGTGTTCTTCCAACACCGCGCCTGCATCGGCCGAGCGCCTGCCGCTACGGCAGATCAGCACGACGGGCCGCGAGCGCACGCCGGCAACGAGCTTCTTGACATGCGATACGAAGTGCGGATCGATGTTCCAGTCCGGCGGTTCCTGCCAGGCGACATGCTCCGCGCCGATCGGGTGGCCGACGTAGAAGAACTCGATCTCGCAGCGCACGTCGATGAAAACCGCATCCGGCGTTTGCTTGAGGAAATCGGCCGCTTCGCGCGGCGTGAGGTGCTGCATTTTGGATGGTCCGATTGATCGGCACGAACACTCCATGAGTGTCGCCGCGCGGCACGAGCGAGCTATCACGCCAAAGTGGCATACGAATACACCGGTAGCGCATACCGAATCCGTGGCTGTGCGGCGAGAGTGCGACAATGGCGCCCGTCGCGTTCTGCCGCGACAGACTTCGACCGATCTTTCCGCCGCGCTTGCCGATCAGCGCGTGCAAACACGATGACACGCCGAGAACGACTGACCCGACTGCTGCGAGAACGCATCCTGATCCTCGATGGCGGCATGGGCACGATGGTGCAGCAGTATCGCCTCGGCGAAGCCGATTACCGTGGCCACCTCTGCCGCGATCACGTCTGTGATCTCAAGGGCAACAACGATCTGCTGGTGCTGACCAAACCGGAGGTCATCCGCGAGATCCACGACGGATATCTTGCCGCCGGCGCCGACATCATCGAGACCAATACGTTCAATGCCACCTCGATCGCGATGGCCGATTACCGGCTGGAACACATGGTGCACGTGATGAACCGCGAGGCGGCGAAGCTGGCGCGCGCGTGCTGTGAGGCGTGGTCGAAGAAGACGCCGGAACGCCCGCGGTTCGTCGCCGGCGCGCTGGGTCCGACCAACCGCACGGCGTCGATTTCGCCCGATGTGAACGATCCGGCCAAGCGCAATGTCACGTTTGCCGAGCTGGTCACCGCCTACGGCGAGCAGCTGGACGGATTGTTGGCCGGCGGCATCGACCTCGTGCTGGTGGAGACGATCTTCGACACGCTGAACGCCAAGGCCGCGCTGATGGCCTACCTGGAACGCTTCGAGGACGATCCGGACCCGCCGCCGCTGATGATCTCCGGGACGATCACGGATGCTTCCGGGCGGACGTTGTCGGGGCAGACGATCGAGGCGTTCTGGATCAGCGTTCGCCATGCGCGCCCGCTCACCGTGGGCATCAATTGTGCGCTCGGTGCGGCCGCGATGCGCCCCTACGTCGAAACGCTGGCGCGGGTCGCCACGGATACCTTCGTCAGCGTCTATCCGAATGCGGGGCTGCCGAACCCGCTATCGGAGACGGGCTACGACGAAACCCCGGAGGTCACCGCACGGCTGCTGCGGGAGTTCGCCGACAGCGGGCTGGTCAACATTGTCGGCGGGTGCTGCGGGACCACGCCGGCACATATCTCGGCGATCGCGTCGACGGTGCAAGGGCTCAGGCCGCGGCCGGTGACGGTGGGCTGAGATGGACGAAACCCTCTATCTGAGCGGACTCGAGCCGCTGGCGATCGGGCGCGATGCGTTGTTCGTCAACGTTGGGGAGCGTACCAACGTGACCGGGTCGCGCGCGTTCGCGCGCATGATTCTGAATGGTGACTTCGCTGCCGCGACCGAAGTGGCTCGCCAGCAGGTCGAGAACGGCGCGCAGATCATCGACGTCAACATGGACGAGGCCATGCTCGACGCCAAGGCGGCGATGACGACGTTCCTGAACATCATCGCCACGGAGCCCGACATCGCCCGCGTGCCGGTGATGATCGACTCTTCCAAATGGGAGGTGATCGAAGCCGGTCTGCAGTGTGTACAGGGCAAGTCGATCGTCAATTCGATCTCGCTCAAGGAAGGCGAGGCGGCCTTTCTCGACAACGCGCGCAAAGTCAAGCGCTACGGCGCTGCCGCCGTGGTGATGGCGTTCGACGAGAAGGGGCAGGCCGACACCTACGCGCGCAAGATCGAAATCTGTGAGCGCGCCTATCGCTTGCTCGTCGACCGGGTTGGTTTTCCACCCTCCGACATCATCTTCGACCCGAACGTCTTTGCCCTCGCAACCGGTCTCGAAGAGCACAACAACTACGGAGTGGACTTCATCGAGGCGGTGCGCTGGATTCGCGCCCATCTGCCCGGCGCGAAGACCTCCGGCGGCATCTCGAACCTCTCATTCAGTTTCCGCGGCAATGAGCTCGTGCGGGAGGCGATGCACACGGTCTTCCTCTACCACGCGATCCGGGCCGGGCTGACGATGGGCATCGTCAACGCGGGTCAGCTCGGCGTGTATGACGAACTCGACGCGGAACTGCGTGAACACTGCGAGGATGTGGTGTTGAACCGCCGGCCTGACGCCACCGAGCGGCTGCTGGCGCTGGCCGAGCGGGTCAAAGGCGGCGGCAAGGCACGGACCGAGGATCTGTCCTGGCGCGAGCTTCCGGTGGAGGAGCGGCTCAAGCATGCGCTCGTCAAGGGCATCTCCACCTTCATCATCGAGGACACCGAAGAGGCGCGCACTCGCTACGCGCGTCCGCTCGAGGTGATCGAAGGGCCCTTGATGGCGGGTATGAACGTGGTGGGCGACCTGTTTGGCGAAGGCAAGATGTTCCTGCCGCAGGTCGTCAAATCGGCGCGGGTCATGAAGCAGGCGGTCGCTCACCTGGTTCCCTACATCGAAGAGGAGAAGCGCCTGCTCGGCAGCGAGGCGAGGAGCAAGGGGCGCATCGTGCTGGCGACGGTCAAGGGCGACGTGCACGACATCGGCAAAAACATCGTCGCCGTCGTGCTTCAGTGCAACAACTTCGAGGTCATCGATCTCGGCGTGATGGTGCCATGCGAGAGGATCCTGGCCGCCGCGCGCGAATCGAATGCCAACATCATCGGTCTGTCGGGACTCATCACGCCTTCGCTCGAGGAGATGGCGCACGTTGCCAGTGAAATGCAGCGGCAAGGCTTCGCGGTACCGCTGCTGATCGGCGGCGCAACGACCAGCCGAACCCATACGGCGGTCAAGATTGCGCCGCATTACGACGAACCGGTCGTGCATGTGACGGACGCCTCCCGCGCCGTCGGAGTGGCCACAACCCTGCTGTCTGCCGAGCTGCGTGAACCCTACGTGCGGGAAATCGCCGCCGAGTACGCGCAGATTCGTGACCGCCACGCCGGACGCAAGGCTTCCCCCCTGATCGAGCTGGAAGTCGCACGTCGGCAGCGCTTCGACGCATTCGCCGGCGAGTGGGCGAATTACCAGCCGACCGTCCCCGCGAGCATCGGTGTTGCGCATCTGACGGACTATCCGCTTTCCGCCCTCGTGCCCTACATCGACTGGACGCCGTTCTTCCTGGTCTGGGACCTCGCCGGCAACTATCCGAAGATCCTCGACGACGAGGTCGTCGGCAAGGAAGCGCAGCGCGTGTTCCGGGATGGACAGGCGATGCTCCGCCGCATGGTCAGCGAGCGTTGGGTGAGCGCACGCGCCGCCTACGGGCTCCTGCCGGCCGAGACCGACGGAGACGACATCATCATCTATGCCGATGCCGCACGCACCGCCGAGGCGATGCGCTTCCACACCCTGCGACAGCAGACCGTCAAGGAGCCCGATCGGCCGTACTTCGCGCTTGCCGATTTCGTCGCGCCGCGCGGCTCAGGTCGGGCTGACTTCATCGGGCTGTTCGCGGTCACGGCCGGCGTCGGCTGCGAGCCCGGTGATGAGCGTCTGCGTGCCTTCGAAGCCGCCGGCGACGACTACAACGCGATCATGTTCAAGGCTCTCGCGGATCGGCTGGCGGAGGCATTCGCGGAGCATCTGCACGAGCGCGTGCGGCGCGAGTTCTGGGGCTACGCGCCGGAGGAACGGCTGGACAACGAGGCGCTGATTCGTGAGGCCTATCAGGGCATTCGTCCGGCGCCGGGGTATCCGGCCTGCCCGGATCACCGCGAGAAGAAGGCCTTGTTCGCTGTACTCGATGCGGCGCGTATCGGCATGGGCCTGACGGAGTCGCTCGCGATGACGCCGGCGGCCAGCGTGTCCGGGTTCTACTTTGCCCATCCGGCGGCGCGCTACTTCACCGTCGGCCGGATCGGCGAAGACCAGCTTGCCGATCTGGCCAGGCGGCGAGGCGAGGACAGCGAAGCGCAGCGGCGGGCGTTGTCGGTGCTGCTTTGAGGGCCCGATGACGTGCGGAACGTGTTGTAGCGAGGATACGCGCGCAGCGCGGGTGTTGGGATGGATCGCATGCGGTTGGACATTGGCGCCCTGACCACGCTTAGACTCAGATGAGTTGCCATGCGGCCGGCCGACCTGGACCGGCTTCCATCCGATCGTTTGGGCTTAAGCGGCGGCGATGTCGCTGTGCGCGCAGTGCCTGCGGCGTTGGCTACGGCCCTGACGTGATGGCGAAAACGCGATGGAGAGGCATCGACCCCTATCTCTTGGCGATGTCGGGCACCGGCAACGGAAAGGACGCAGTCATGAACCCCACGCCCTCGCCTTCTACTCATCAACGCTCCGGTGGCGACCCAGTGCCGCTTAGCCTTGGCAGGCTGTTGAACCACATCGCGAGGATGGCCAGATGCAAGGCGCACGGAGCGAGCGCCGCGCAGCACGGCCGCTGGTCAACCGCAGTAGTTCCCCAGCAGCCTGCTAGCGAGCTGGTGGGCTTGCGAGCCGACGTCGCTGTTCTTTCCATCCCGATGGCTCTGAACTGACCTTTCGGCAAGCGGGCGCAGTCGCGCCGCCTTTCACGACATCACGGGAATTTGCGCCCTTCGGAGCGCCCGCTCCGTGGCCGTTCGTTTTGCCAGCGTCTGGCGCGCGCCTTGGCAGGCCGGCGCTGGGCACCGGCTCCGATCGATCGGCGATCTCCGGTGCTGCCTGGCTCGCCGTTCAGTTACTCCTTCCATGAGGCCTTCCATGTGGACGCTTCGAGACGTCTTGTATTCCATCCGGTACTTCCTTGCACGAGGACGCGATCTGCTGACGCTGCCGCGCCTCGAACCAGGTGATCTGCTCAGGGACTCCAACTACCGCCGCCTTTTCGTATCGGTCCTGATCACGCACTTCGGTGCGCAGATCACCATGCTTGCTCTACCGCTGACCGCGGTCACGCTGCTGTCGGCAAGTCCGACGCAGATGGGTTTTCTGATGGCGGCCGAGATTGCACCGTTCGTGGTGCTGTCGCTGCCCGGTGGCGTCTGGCTCGATCGAGTGCGCAAGCTGCCCGTCTATGTCTGGGGAGAGGCGGTATTCGCCTTCGCACTTGTGACGGTGCCGGTCGCCTGGTGGCTCGGGGTGCTGGGAATGACCTGGCTCTATGTGGTTGGTTTCGTGCTCGGCTGTGTCCACGTTATCGCTGGCTCCGCAGCGCAGATCGTCCTCACCCAGATCGTCTCGCGCGAGCGGCTGGTGGAGGCGCACAGCAAGAACGCGCTGGCGACATCGGGTTCCGAGATTGCCGGACCGGGCGTTGCTGGAGCGCTGATCAAGGCGGTTGGGGCACCGTTCGCCATCCTTCTCGATGCGGTGCTCATCGCTGCCGCTGTTCTCGTGTTGCGTGGTATCGCCGTCGATGAACAGCCTCCGGAGCGTGCAAAAGCCGGATTCTGGATCCAACTGCGCGAGGGGCTCGCATTCGTCTTCCGGACTCGGATGCTTTGGACGCTTGCGTTGTTCGTCGGGCTGTGGCAGATCACGCACCACATGGCCGCCGTGGTTCAGATCCTGATGGCCTCGCGGGAGCTCGGAATGTCAGCCCAAGCAATAGGCCTGGCCTACGTCGGCATGGGTGTGGGAACCATTGCGGCGAGCGTTTACGGACGTCGGGTCAGCGAGCGGATCGGCCCGGGGCCGACCATACTTTGGGGCATGGCGGTGAGCGGTGCCGGCTGGCTTGCGCTCGCTTTCGCGCCTGTCAACGGCTTCGGGGTCGTCGTCTTCTCGCTGATGCTCGTGTGCTTCTCGGCCGGAGCAGTGCTTCTCTTCGTCAACTTCCTGTCGCTGCGACAGGCTGTGACACCAACGCCTCTGCTTGGCCGCATGACGTCGACCATGCGCTGGCTGATTCTGCTCGGCGCAGGCCCGGGCGCACTCATCGGCGGATTCATCGGAGAGCATCTCGGCCTTCGCCATTCGCTCGCGCTTGCCGGCATCGGCGCGCTCGCGCTGGCGTGGGCCGGCACCCGTAACGCGGTGATGCGTCATACCCGGCAACTGCCGGCCCCGCTGGTGGGCGGCAGCGCGGCATCCTGACATCCTGAAGGGCATCGACGCGCCTTGTTGGGCCTAAGGAAACGCTGAAGAAAGCAGCGAGCGGGATGAAGCGCAAGGCGCCCGGAGCGCAGCGACCGAAGACATATCGAACAGATAGGCGAGGGAGCGAGCGCCGTGCAACACAGCAGATGGCCCACCGCAGCAGTTTTTCAACGGCCTGCCAAGCGTCATCAAAATCGGGCACACACGCCACGATAGGGCGCGTGCGGCGCCGACAACATCGGAGTTTTCATGTACGCCTTGTTCGAACGATTGGTGGATCCCTATCCAGATGCGGTCGGCCGCGATCACGCGCCGCCGCCGTCCGGCTTTTTCGCCTTTCTCTGGCAGGCTACGGAAGGCACGCGTGTCTATATCGCCAGCCTGACCACACTCACGGCGCTGGTTGGATGCTTCGAGGCAGCGCTGTTCGCAATGATGGCCCGGGTGGTCGACTGGCTGGCCGAGGTGCCGCCAGGCGCCTTATGGACTGAGCGCAAGACCGGCATCTTGCTGCTGGCCGCCATCATTGCGGCAAGTCCGCTGCTGGTTGCCTTGCAGGCGACGTTGAAGCACCAGACGCTGATGGGAAACTTTCCGATGCGCCTGCGCTGGAACTTTCATAACACCATGCTTCGGCAGAGCATGGGTTTCTATCAGGACGAGTTTGCGGGCCGCGTGGCGACCAAGGTGATGCAAACGGCGCTCGCGGTGCGCGACGTGTGGATGATCGTCGCCGACATCCTCGTCTACGTGCTGATTTACTTCGGCACCATCGTGCTGGTGAACGGCGGCTTCGATGCCCGCATGATCGTGCCGTTTCTCGTCTGGCTCGGTGTCTATGTCCTGGCCTTGATCTATTTCGTGCCGCGTCTGGCGCGCATCGCCCAGCAGCAGGCCGATGCGCGATCGCTGATGACCGGTCGCATCACCGATGCCTACACCAACATCATGACCGTCAAGCTGTTCTCGCATTCCCGGCGGGAAGCTGGCTATGTGCGTGGTGCGATGCAGGAGTTCATGCGTACGGTCTACACCCAGTGGCGGCTCGTCACGAGCTTTGAGATCGTCAACCAGTCGCTGATCGTCGGCCTGATCCTGTCCACCGCCGGTGTTTCGGTCTGGCTGTGGACGCGTGGCGAGGTCGGCGTCGGCGCGGTCGCCGCCTCGACCGCCATGGCACTCAGGCTGAACGGGATGTCGCACTGGATCATGTGGGAGTTTGCGGCGCTGTTCGAGCACGTCGGAACGGTGCGTGATGGCCTGGCGACGCTCTCGCGCGAGCGTGTGGTGGTCGACCGGCCGGATGCGCGGCCGCTTGTCGTCTCACGCGGTGAAATCCGCTTCGAACACGTCACTTTCGCCTACGGAAACCGTGCCGATCGTCCGGTGCTGCGTGACCTGACGCTTGTCATCCGGCCGGGAGAGAAGATCGGTCTGGTCGGACGCTCGGGTGCAGGGAAATCGACCATCGTGAACCTGCTGCTTCGCTTCTATGACATCCATCAGGGGCGGATCCTGATCGACGGACAGGACATCGCCCAGGTTACTCAGGACTCGCTGAGGTCGCAGATCGGCATGGTGACGCAGGACACTTCGCTTTTGCACCGGTCGGTGCGCGAGAACATCGTCTATGGGCGTCCCGAAGCTTCCGAAGAGGCGATGATCGCTGCTGCCAAACGCGCCGAGGCGCATGAGTTCATCGTGGGCCTGGTCGATCCGAAGGGACGCTCCGGCTACGACGCCCATGTCGGCGAGCGCGGCATCAAGCTCTCTGGCGGCCAGCGCCAACGGATCGCCATTGCGCGCGTCATGCTGAAGGATGCGCCGATCCTGCTGCTCGACGAGGCCACCAGCGCGCTCGACAGCGAAGTGGAGGCGGCGATCCAAACCAGCCTCTACCGCCTGATGGAGGGCAAGACGGTGGTGGCGATTGCGCACCGCCTGTCGACAATCGCTGCGATGGACCGGCTGATCGTTCTCGACGAAGGACAAATCGTCGAGCAGGGCACGCATGGCGAACTGCTGGCGCTCGGTGGGCTCTACGCGCGCCTCTGGGCGCACCAGAGCGGCGGATTTCTCGGCGAGGAGTGAGGGACGCCGGCTACCAGTACGCTTCGGTGGTGATATGACCGGGCTTGCGCAACCGATGTTTACGTAACCCGCGCGCCTCGAGCACGGCCGTCGTGTCGCGCAGCATTCCGGGGTTGCCGCACAGCATCACGTGAGACGTTTCCGCCGTCAGCGCGAGGTCTGCGTGGCGTTCGAGTTCACCGCTTGCGATCAGGGCGGGAATGCGGCCCGGAAGCGCGCCCGGGGACGTGTCACGCGACAGCACGCGTAGATAGCGCAGGCGCCGTCCGCGCCGCTGCTGGAGCGACGCGATGCGGTCCCGATAGGTCAGCTCGTTGGCATGGCGCGCAGCGTGGACGAGGACGATCGTGCCGAACTGGTGCCAGGCTTGCTCGCTGGCCAGAATGGACAGGAACGGCCCGAGTCCCGTGCCGGTGGCAAGCGCCCACAGCACCTGCGCGGAGGGAATCTCGTTCAAGGTGAAAAAGCCGTTCGCGCGCGGCCCGGTCAGGATCCTGTCGCCGGGGCGAAGGGCATGCAGCGCGGGTGAAACCAGACCTCCGCGCTCGAATGGCACCGCCGTCAGCACGATCTCGAGCACCGGGTCGTCGGTCGGGTTGACGAGCGAATAGGGTCGCAGCTCAGGCAAGAGGTCCGCCCGGTCCGACCGGCGAACGAAGGTGCCGACGCGTAGGAATTGTCCTGAAATGAAGGGTTCAATCGGCGCCAGAAAGCGCAGGGAGAACAATGCGGGGCTGTAGTCGGTACGATCGACGACAACCCCTTCGATAAACTTTTCAGCCAAGGTCCAGCGTCATCCACTTTGGCCGCGCAGGGCGGACGGCGTGTCGAGATCCAGCATGACATCCGCTGCTCAGCGCGCTTCGACGATCGCCGGCCGCAGACTCAGGAAAGCGCAGACAAATGCGGCGAGCCGGATGAAGCACAAGGCGCACGGAGCGCAGTGGCATGGCAAGCATCCAGGCGCGGCAACGAGCGTCGAGCGCCGCGAGCAAAGCGCACGGCAATTCATTGGGCGTTTCCTTGGGTGATTGTAGGTGTCGGTTACGACGCTTTTCTTCGATCTCGACGGCACGATATCCGACAACCTGGTCGGCATCCATCGCTGCTTGAATCACGCCTTCGAGCGCCTTGGCCTCGCACCCATCGACGAGACCACGACACGCAGCCTGATCGGTCCGCCGTTTCGCGAATCGCTCACCCGCATCCATCCGGACATCGATGTCGAGGAGGCGCTCAGGCACTATCGTGTTCGCTACACCGAGGTAGGCTGGCGCGAGAACACCCTGTACGCAGGCATCGACGAGGCTCTGCGGCGCCTGCATCTTCACGGCTACAAGGTCGCGCTCTGCACGAGCAAGCCGCGCGTCTTCGCCGAGCGTATCGTCGAGCACTTCGGCCTGACGCGGTACTTCGACGGTGTCCATGGCTCCGAGCTGGACGGTCGTTTCGATCGCAAGAACGAGCTCCTTGCGCACCTGGTGAACATCTATCGGGCGTCGCCGCGGTCGGCGTTGATGATCGGTGATCGCGACAAGGATGTGGTGGCGGCCCGTGACAATGGCGTTCGTTCGCTCGGCGTGACCTGGGGCTTTGGCGGTCTGGAAGAATTGCAGGCCGCCGGGGCTGACCTGATCGTCCACGATCCGTCCGCGCTGGTGCATCGAATTCATGCACTTTGCTGATGGAACTGATACACACCGTCGCCGATTTGCGGCGCTTCCTGCGTGACGCGCCCAACAACGTTTTCGTCCCGACCATGGGCGCACTGCACGAGGGGCATTTGCAACTGGTGAGACAGGCACGTCCGCGCGGAGCCCTCACTGTCGTGAGTATCTTCGTCAACCGCATGCAGTTCGGTCCAAACGAAGATTTCGATCGCTATCCGCGCACGCTCGCCGAGGATTGCGCCAAACTCGAAGCCATCGGGTGCGATGTCGTGTTCGCTCCGGCCGAGCGTGAGATCTACCCTGAACCGCAGGTCTTCGCAGTCGATCCAGGACCGCTTGCCATGTTTCTTGAAGGTGCCGTGCGTCCTGGGCACTTTCGTGGCGTTGCCACGGTGGTGCTGAAGCTATTCAACATGGTTGCCCCGCGTGCGGCGGTGTTCGGCAAAAAGGACTACCAGCAGTGCCGGGTGCTCGAGACGATGGTCCGCCAGCTTGCCTTGCCGGTCGAGATCGTGCTGGCCGAGACGGTCCGCGCCGAAGACGGTCTCGCGCTCTCCTCACGCAACAAGTATCTGAGCGCTGCCGAACGCGCCGAGGCGCCGCGGCTCTACCGCACACTGTCCGCGGCGGCCCGCGCCGTGGCGGCGGGCCAGTCGGTCGAGGCCAGCGAGGCGGTCGCAATGTCCGAATTGCAGGCAAATGGCTGGCAGCCGGACTATGTCACCGTTCGCCGTCGAAGCGACCTGGCGCCCCCGTCGCCGCAGGACTGCGAACTGGTCGTGCTCGGGGCTGCGCGGCTGGGCACGACGCGGCTGATCGATAACCTCGAGTTCGTTCGACCAGTTCCGGTTCCGGACGCGTGACGTCCGGCCGGCGCTTCCGTTTTGCGAAGCGGCCGGCAAGTTGCAACAGAACGTCAGCGACTCGTTGGGCGGGAGGGTCGTCACGACGCGCATGCGGGATGAGGCCGAGCGATCGCGCAGATTGCTCAGATCGTGACGATTGCCTCGACCTCGAACAGCGCGCCCTTGGGCAGAGCGGACACCTGCACGGTCGATCGTGCCGGATACGGCTCTACGAAGATCGTCTTCATCTTTGCGTTGACGGTTGCGAAGTGCGCCAGATCGGTCAGGAACAGTGTCAGCTTGACCACGCCGGCGGCCGTACCGCCCGCTGCCTGGATGACGGCGAGCAGGTTGGCGAATGCCTGGTCGACCTGCGCCTCGAAGCCCTGTCGCAGCTCGCCGCTGGCCGGATCGAGGCCGATCTGGCCGGAGCAGAAGAGCAGCGAGCGCGCCTCGCCGGCCTCGGTTGCGATGGCTTGCGAGTAGGGTCCGAGTGCGGCTGGCGCGGCCAGGGTGTGGATGGGCCGGTGGCTCATGTGTGGCTTCCTTTCAGGCGTTCGAGAATGGCGGTGGTCAGTGCGGACTGATTCATCGTGTAGAAGTGCAGCGCGGGAGCACCGCCTGCCAGCAGGCGCTCGCACATGGCGGTGACGACGTCGAGGCCCAGCGCTCGCACCGAGTCCTGGTCGTCGCCGAGATCCTGCATCCGGCGCATCAACCAGCGTGGAATCTCGGCGCCGCAGCCCTCGGCGAAGCGGGCCACCTTGCTGAAGTTCGCGATCGGCATGATGCCGGGAATGATCGGTATGGTCACGCCGGCCCGGCGCGCCGCCTCGACGAAGGCGAGGTACGCATCCGCGTTGTAGAAAAACTGCGTGACGGCGGCCTTCGCACCGAGCTGCTGCTTGCGCCGAAGCAAAGCGAGGTCCGCGCTCGCCGAAACGGCCCGCGGATGGACCTCCGGGTAGGCTGCAACAGTCGGGCGAAAGGCGTTGGGGAATTCCTTGGCGAGGAAGTCCAGAAGGTCGCTCGCGTAGCGGAAATCGCTGCCGGCCACCATTCCGGAAGGCATGTCGCCACCCAGGGCAACGAGGCGGTCGATTCCGAGTTCGCGATAGCTCGCAAGCAGTTCGCGAACGCCTTCACGCGTGCCGCCCACACAGGAGAGGTGTGGGGCGACCCGGTACCCGGCGGCATGCAGCCGACGAACCGTCGCCAGCGTCTTGTCGCGGGTGGACCCGCCGGCGCCATAGGTGACCGAGAAGTACTCGGGCGCGAAGGCCGCCAGTGCCTTGGCGACCTGGAGCAGCTTTTCATCGCCCTCGGGTGTGTTGGGCGGGAAGAATTCGAATGAAACCGATACGTTCATGATGTGGGGTAGGCGTGCGGCCGCGCGTGCAGAAAGAACTCGCGGTTGCCGTCACCGCCGGTGATCGCTGAAGGAAAGTAGTCGATGACCGCGAGGCCGGCGCTGCAGGCGCGTCCGCGCATCGACCGCTCGAGCTCGACGTAGAGTGCAGGATCGCGGACGATGCCACCCTTGCCAAGCGCCTTGCGGCCGAGTTCGAACTGAGGTTTGACCAGCGCGAGCAACTGGCCATGCCTGCCGAGCCGCGGCATCCAGTGGTCGATCAGCAGGCCGATCGAGATGAACGAGACATCGGCCACGATCAGGTCGAACGGCCCTGGTGCGGTGTCTTCCGGCAGCGCTCTCGCGTTGATGCCGGTCAGGGCGACGACGCGCGGGTCGGCTGCCAGCCGGGGATGCAGCTGTCCGTGCCCGACGTCGATACCTACGACATGCTGGGCGCCGCGCTGGAGCAGACAGTCCGTGAAGCCGCCGGTGGATTGCCCGACATCGAGGCAGGTGAAGCCAGTCACGTCGATGCCGCTATGGTCGAGCGCGTGGCTGAGCTTGCGGCCGCCGCGCGAGACGAACTCGCTGAGCGGGTTTGCCGCGACTTCCAGCCGCGCATCCTCGGGTAGGCATTCGCTCGCTTGCCGCACCGGGCGACGGACGCCGCCTTGCACCGTGTGCACATGGCCGCCCTCGATTAGGCGCTGCGCGAGCGTCCTGGAGCGCGCGAGTCCGCGCACGACCAGCAGGCGGTCGGCGCGCTCGGTGTCGCGCATCACGGAGTCTTGCTGCGTTCGCCCAGCGGGATCAGGTAGGCGAGCAGCCATGCGATGACGCCATAGAGCAGGCCGCCCAGGACCGCGGACCAGAAGCCGGTCACCTCAAAACCGCCCAGCAGCTTTCCGACCATCCAGAACAGAAAACCGTTCAGAAGCAGGTAGAAAAAGCCGAGCGTGAGCACGGTGATCGGCAGCGTCAGCAGCGCGAGCACAGGCCGGATCAAGGTATTCACCACACCGAGTACGGCCGCCGCGATCAGCGCCGCCGAAAAGTCGACCACCTCGACGCCGCGCATCAGATAGGCGACGATCATCAGCGCGACGGCGTTCATCAGCCAGACGACGGCCAGTCGAATCAGGCGGGTGCGCATTGGCGTCGACATACCGGCTCAGTAGCGGTAGCTATCCGGTTTGTAGGGCCCCTGCTTCGGCACGCCGATGTACGAGGCTTGCTCGTCGGTGAGTTCGGTCAGCATGGCGCCCAGCTTGGCCAGTTGCAAGCGGGCCACCTTCTCATCGAGATGCTTGGGCAGGGTGTAGACCTTGCCGAGGTCGTAATGGTCCGGATTGCCGTACAGATCGATCTGTGCAATCACCTGATTGGCGAAGGAGGATGACATCACATAGCTCGGATGCCCGGTGGCGCAGCCGAGATTGACGAGGCGTCCCTTCGCGAGCAGGATGATGCGCTTGCCGTCGGGAAAGATCACGTGATCGACCTGCGGCTTGATCTCCTCCCAGCGGCATTTCTGCTCGAGCGCGGCGACGTCGATCTCGTTGTCGAAGTGCCCGATGTTGCAGACGATCGCCTGATCCTTCATCTTCGCCATGTGTTCGAAGGTGATGACATCCTTGTTGCCGGTGGCGGTGACAAAGATGTCGGCCTTGTCGCACGCATAGTCCATCGTGACCACGCGATAGCCTTCCATCGCCGCCTGAAGCGCGCAGATCGGGTCGCATTCGGTCACCCAGACTTGCGCCGAAAGCGATCGCAGCGCCTGGGCCGAGCCCTTGCCGACGTCACCGTAGCCGCACACGACAGCGATCTTGCCAGCGATCATCACGTCGGTGGCGCGCTTGATGCCATCGACCAGCGACTCGCGGCAGCCGTAGAGGTTGTCGAATTTGCTCTTGGTCACCGAGTCATTGACATTGATGGCGCGGAACAGGAGTTCGCCGCGCGCGGCCATTTGCTTGAGACGATTGACGCCAGTCGTCGTCTCCTCGGTGACGCCAATGACTTGCGCGGCCTTGCGTGAATACCAGTTCGCATCCTCGGCAAGTTTTTTTGCAATCGCTGCGAAGAGGATGCGCTCTTCCTCGCTGCCGGGATTCGCCAGCACTGACCGGTCGCGCTCTGCCCGTTTGCCGAGGTGCAGCAGCAACGTTGCATCGCCGCCGTCGTCGAGGATCATGTTCGGACCTTCGTCTGCGGCACCCTTGGGACCGAACTCGAAGATGCGGTGGGTGTAGTCCCAGTACTGTTCGAGCGTTTCGCCCTTGACGGCGAAGACCGGCGTGCCGGCCTGGGCGATCGCGGCAGCGGCATGGTCCTGGGTGGAGAAGATGTTGCACGACGCCCAGCGCACTTGCGCGCCCAACGCCTGCAAGGTTTCGATCAGGACGGCGGTCTGGATCGTCATGTGCAGACTGCCGGTGATGCGGGCACCCGCAAGCGGCTTGCGGGAGGCGAACTCGTCGCGGATCGCCATCAGGGCGGGCATTTCGCTCTCGGCGATGCGGATTTCCTTGCGGCCCCAGTCGGCGAGGGCAAGGTCGGCGATGATGTAGTCGGTGAAGATCTTGTCGGCGATGGCGTTCATGAGGACTCCGTTAAACGGTGCATCCACACGCCAGCAGTCCTGAACTCGCTTCACGATCATCCGTGTGGCGCAGCGCAGGATAGGTGCGCAGAGGACAGCACCAGACTGCGAGCGCCGTTGGACGTGGGCGCGCCGCTCTGCTGACCTCGACAACGACAAGGAAACGCTGAATAAATGGCTGCGCGGGCGAATCGCTGCGTTGCGCGGTGTTGGCTTCGGCCGCTTAGCTTCACATCGGCCTCAACGATGTGAGCCTTCGCCGAAACTTCGTTTTGGCTTGCGCCGAAACTTCGTTTTCGCTCCCTCGCCTATCTATTCGATATGCCTCGGTCGCTGCGCTCCGCGCGCCTTGCGCTTCATCCTGCTCGCTGCTTTCTTCAGCGTTTCCACAGCACTCGGGGTCGCTGGGCAGACGCTTGTCCGAGCCTGGCCGAGACGCCGAAGGCGTCCGGCTGCAACGCTCCTCGGACGCGGCGAATTCTACTGGCTGGCTTCGGCTAAGGGAACGCCGAACCAATTGCTGCGCCGGCGAAGCGCTGCGTTGCGCGGTGTTGGCTTCGGCCCGCCTGCCTCCCGGCAGGCTTAACCTTGGCTTCGCAAGGATTAGCCTTCGCCGCAACTGCGTTGTCGCTCCCTCGCCTATCGCAATTTGATAGGTTTTCGGTCGCAGCGCTTCAGTGCGCCTTGCGCTTCATCCCGCTCGCTGCTTTCTTCAGCGTTTCCCCAACCGCCGTCGTTTCCCTCGAAGAAGGGGGCGGAGTGCCGGACGCGTGCAGCGGGTGCCGAAACGGGCGACAATCCCCGATCGTCAGCGCCCGATCGCCACTTGCTCATGAATCTCGAGAAAGTCATCTTCGGTTTCTTCATCATCTTGGCCTGCACGCTGAACTTCGGCTTTTTCGTCGGGGACATCGACCGGCCCGAGCTGCACCACCCGACGGAGCTTGCGGCCGCCGTCGTCGTCAACCTGGTGGCCACCGTCCTCAAGTTCGGCGACCGCACGCACGTCGGCGCCATTCATCTCGCCACCTCCCTGGTTGCGGTCGTACAGCTTTTGGCTGCTGCCATCGTGTGGGTGATGCACGTACACGTATCCGGACAGGCGATGGATGCGCACACGATCTCGACCATCGTGTCCCTCTCGGGCGGGGCCTTGCTCGCCAACCTGATCTCGGTCGTATTGCTGATCGGCGAGACGCTCCGTCAGGGGCGCTGAGGCAATCGGCGCACAGCATGCTGCCCACCGTTCGTAACGCCGACCCGGAGGCGGTACGAGGTACCGGGGACGTCCTCTACATCGTTCTCAGGCGGCTGCGCGTGCCGCTGATCGTGCTGATCCTCGCCTACGCCGTAGCGGTGATCGGCCTGGCGTGGATGCCAGGCACCACTCCGGACGGCAAGCCGTGGCGCATGGGCATCTTCCATGCTCTCTACGTGGTCAGCTACACGGCCACGACGATCGGCTTTGGCGAGGTGCCCTATCCGTTCAGCGAGGCACAGCGACTGTGGATGATCTTTACCATCTACCTCACCGTCGTGGCCTGGACGTACACGCTGGGTGCGATCTTCACGCTGGTCGCCGATGCGACCTTCCGCGCCGCCATTGCACGGGCGCTTTTCGCATGGCGGGTACGCCAGATCGTCGAGCCGTTCTTTGTGATCTGCGGCTTCGGCCAGAGCGCACGTGCGCTTGCGCATGCGCTCGACAAACTCGGTTATCGCGTGGTCGTGGTCGAGTTGCTGAAGGAGCGGGCCGCCTCGGCCGCCATCTTTCCGCTTTCCATGGCGCCGGTGGTCTACACGGCTGATGCGAGGCTTCCGGATTCGTTGCGGCTTGCCGGCATTGGCCGACCAAACTGTCGTGGCATCCTGGTGCTGGCCGGTGACGATACCGCCAACACGACGATTGCGATCGGCGCCCGCACGCTCGCGCCCAAGCTGCGGGTGATCGCGCGGGTGAAGTCCGCCACCGCCAAGGTCAATCTGGAGGCCTTCGGCGGCATCGAGGTCATCCATCCGTTCGAAACCTTTGCCACCAACCTCGCCCTCGATCTCGACTCGCCGGATGTGCTTCGGCTGGAAGAGTGGCTGACAGCGGCTCCGGGCGCGCCTTGCCCGGATCGGGTCGGCGCACCCACCGGCCCGTGGGTGCTGGTCGGCTTCGGTCGGTTCGGGCAGGCCATCGCCCGCGTGCTGGATGCGCGGGGCATCGAATGGCACGCGATCGACACGCATAGCTTCGATATCGCCGGGGCGCAACTCGTGGTCGGCGAACATACGGAGCGTTCGCTGCACGAGTCGAAAATCGCCGAGGCATCGGTCCTGGTCGCTGGAACCGACGACGACGCGGTGAATCTGGCCGCGGTCACGCTCGCCCGACGCGCACAGCCGAACATCTGGGTCATCATCCGGCAAAACCACGTCGCCGACCGGGTGCTGATACGGGCCGCACGCGCGGATATGCGCTTCGTCCAGTCGGAGATCATGCAGCATGAATGTCTGCAGTTGATCCACGAGCCGCTGCTTGGCCTGTTCCTGCGCCGGATGCGCGCCGAGGGCGGCAGCTTTGCCGAGAGAACGCTCGCCGCCGTCCGTGCGCGCCTTGGCGATGGGTCGCCGGAGGCGTGGTCGCTCAAGCTCGACCTCATGCAACCCGGTGTCTTTTATGCGCTGCTTCAGTCCGGGCGCGCGCTTCGGCTGACCGACCTGCTGGAACACCGCGACGAAGTTGCACGCAGTGTGGAAGCGATGCCTCTGATGCTGGTGCGTGGCAAGGAGACTTTGCTGACGCCCGCTGCCGACCTGCCGCTGCAGGCAGGGGATCGTCTTCTGATGATCGGGCGTGACGACGCGCGTCGGTGGCAGCTACGCCTGCTGCAGGATGCGACTGCCATGCAGTGGCAACTGACCGGTGTCGAACCACCACGCACCTGGCTGTTCCGCTGGCTGGCCGACCGCAGGGCCTTGCGCGAAGCGGTGCGTCGAGGGGCGGCCACCGCCGTCGAGCGTTCCGCCTGACGATGCCGGATTTCTGGATCGACTGTGGCTATCGTCTGCTCGAGCCTTCGGCCGAAGGCTTGCGCCTGACCGATACCTATCTGCGCAGCCTGTTCCTGCGCCCGGAAGTTGCGCCGGTCGCCGAGTCCTGTGCCGCCGAGCTCGCCCTGCACGAAGCACTGCTCGCGATGCCTCGACGCCCGGTGACACCGGCCGAGTTGCTCTCGATTCGCGATCCCGACGCGCAGGCGAACTACCGCGTCCTGTTGCGTTTCCGCGACCGTTTGCTGGCGGCACCGACTCTGGAGGCAGCCTATGTCCAACTCTTCCGCGGCCAAGGCGTCGACGTACCACCGCTCTTCGTCCATCAGCTCACGCAGATCTTCTTGCGGCACATCCTTGGCGAGGACGCCGATCCGCTCGCCGTTCGTATGGCCGAGTGCCTCTTTCGCGTGCAGAAGGTCAGCATCCGGGACGATGGGGCGGTGATGGCGGCCGACGACGAGACCGTCGAACGGCTGGCGGAGTCCGGCGGTTTCGGTTCGCTCGGCGAGCTGCTGCGCCGGCAGGACACCCCATTGCGCACGATCGATCTCGATGTGCTCTCCCGGGAGAACGGCCACGTGTACTGGAAGCGCGACGGCCGCTTCGATCTCGCGGTCAGTCTCAATCGTGGCCAGGGAGGCATCGAGGCCCTGGCCGCGGTGCTCACCGCGTGGATCGCCCACTTTCTTGCGGTGGAAGTCGAGATCCGCCAGGTGAGCGAGATTCCCGAGTCCGAGTGGCGCTGGCATGTCGGGCTGGACGCCGAGGCCAGCAGCATCCTGAACGATCTCTACAACGACGCAGCGGTGGATGAGGAAAGACTGCGCCGGCTGCTCTGTCTGTTCGAGCTGCGTTTTCGCGACCCTTCGGCAGTGCGACCGGGGCTCGCCGGACATCCCGTGTGGCTTGCGATGGCGATCGACCGCGACCACCGGCTGAAGCTGAAACCGCAGAACTTGCTGCTGAACCTTCCACTCAACAGGAGTTGACGGCCGCGCATCCACCGTGCCCGGCCCGACGTATGCATACCGCCGTCGACGCCGATTGCTTTCGATGAAAGATATCGACATCCCACAGTTGAAGCAGGCAGCGCGTTACCGCAGTGTCCGCCAGCGCAGCGAACGGCTCGCAGCGCCACTCACGCCCGAAGATTGTCAGGCGCAGTCGATGCCGGAGGCGAGCCCGGTCAAGTGGCATCTTGCGCACACGACCTGGTTCTTCGAGACTTTCGTGCTCGAACGCTTCGAGCCTGGTTTCCGGCCGTTCGATCCCTCCTACCGTCGGCTGTTCAACAGCTACTACGATACGGTCGGCGACCGCCATCCGCGTCCGCTGCGCGGGTTGCTCACCCGCCCCACGCTCGATCAGGTGATGGCCTGGCGCGCCGATGTGGATGCGCGCATCGAACGGCTGCTGGACCGAGCGCCGGAGGAGGTGTTGAGGCTGGTCGTGCTTGGCTGCCAGCACGAGCAGCAGCATCAGGAACTGATCCTGACCGACCTCAAACATCTGCTGTCCTCGAGCGAGCTGTTCACAGCCTACGGTAGCCTGCCGCCAGAGCAACCGTGTGACGACGCCGGCGCGGCAGCGGTCGACTGGCTTGCGGTTGCCGGCGGCCGTTACGAGATCGGGCACAGCGGCTCTGGGTTCGCCTTCGACAACGAGACGCCGCGCCACAGCGTGTGGCTGCAACCGTTCGAGCTTGCCGATCGGCTGGTCACGCATCGCGAGTGGGGCGAATTCGTGGCTGATGGCGGCTATCGCGACCCGCGCTGGTGGCTGTCCGATGGTTGGGCCTGGCGCGTGTCCAGCGACGTGCGCACCCCGCTCTACTGGCAGGGAGAGCGGTCCGACGCCCCCATCTTCACACTCGCCGGGCTGCGCGCGCCGCAGCCGGATGCCCCCATCGTGCATGTCTCCTACTACGAGGCGGACGCTTATGCACGTTGGCGATCCGCGGCCGATCCGGCAGGCGGACCCGTGCGCCTGCCAACCGAGGCGGAATGGGAGGTTGCAGTCTGCCTCCACCGTCCCTCCCCGGCGCCGGCGCCCGACGACGAAACCGCCATCGTGCTGCATCCCGCGCCGGTCACTGGGCGTGGTCTCAGGCAGTTGGATGATGCCGTTTGGCAGTGGACGCGTTCGGGCTATGAAGCCTACCCGGGATACCGGCCAGCAGCCGGCGCGATGGGAGAGTACAACGGCAAATTCATGGTCAATCAGTACGTATTGCGCGGCGGGTCGTTCGCCACGCCACCGTCGCACCGCCGGCTGACGTATCGCAATTTCTTTCCTGCATCCGCGCGCTGGCAATTCACCGGCGTTCGTCTGGCTCGCGACGGCTGAACGGGCTACCGCGGGCTTGACTAGTAGCCACTGCCAGGCGGTGATCTGGGCGGTCGCGACGGTATCGTCGCATGAATATAGGTTCAGCCTGCTAGATTGCAGGGCATGACCTCCGCGCTCGCGCTTCTCGTCGTCGTTCTGGCTGCCAGTGTGCTGGCGGTTGGCGTCTGTCGTCGCCTCGGTCTGCCCTCACTGCTTGGCTATCTGGCCGTTGGCATGTTGCTCGGGCCGCATGCGCTCCGTCTGATACCTGATTCCGAGCAGGCGCGGCAGCTGGCGGAGTACGGCGTCGTTTTCCTGATGTTCTCGATCGGCCTCGAGTTCTCCCTGCCGCAATTTCGTTCGATGCGCCACCTGGTGCTTGGGCTGGGGGCGTTGCAGTTCACGCTGTTGTTCACTCTGTTCGGCGTGCTCGTCTGGGCCGCACTCGGCAGCTGGGCGGCCGCCTTCGTCCTTGCCTCTGCGCTCGCGATGTCCTCCACTGCGATCGGCGCCAAGCTGCTGGTCGAACGCAACGAACTCGCAGCACCTCACGCCCGCCACACGCTCGGCATTTTGCTGTTCGAAGACATCGTGGTGGTTCCGCTGTTGATCGTGCTGCCTCTTTTGGCTGGAGCGAGTACCGGCTGGATCGACATCGGCTGGACGGTCGTCAAGACCGTGCTGCTTCTAGGGCTGTTGCTCGGCTTCGGCCAGCCGCTTTTGCGCTTTTGGCTCGACCAGGTGGCACGGCGAAAGACAGGCGAACTGTTCATGCTCAACGTTCTGCTGGTCACGCTATCGCTTGCCTGGTTATGTCACCTGGCGGGGCTGCCGCTCGCGCTCGGCGCCTTCGTGGCCGGCATGCTGATCGCCGAGACCGAGTACAAGCTGCAGGTCGAAGATGACATCCGGCCGTTTCGCGATGTCCTGCTCGGGCTCTTTTTCATCTCGGTGGGGATGCAGCTTGATGCACGCTTCGTCGCCGGGAACCTGCTCTGGATCGGCGCGCTGGTGCTGATCGTGCCGGTGCTGAAGACGGTCGTGACCTACCCGCTCGTCCGCCGCTTCGGGCTGCGCAGCACCGAGGCGACCCTCGCCAATGCCCTGCTGGTGCCGGCCGGGGAATTCGGCTTCGTGCTGATTACGCTCGGCCTGACGCTGGGCGTGGTGGAGGATCGGGCGGCCCAGATCGTGATTGCCGCGATGGTGCTTTTGATGCTTGCAGCGCCCCTCTACCCGATGGTTGCCGAACGGCTGAACGAACGCCTGTCCGCGCGCGACTTCCTTGCCCGTTCGGCCGACATCTTCAAGATTGCAGCCGAAAGCATCTCGCGCAGTGACCATGTCGTTATCTGCGGCTATGGTCGCAGTGGGCAGTACCTCGCAAGATTGCTCGATACCGAGGGTGTGCGGGTGGTGGCCCTCGACTACGATCCGGAGCGCGTCCGCGAGGCATCCGGCAGCGGCGAAGTCGTGTTTGGCGACGCCACCCGCCGGGAGGTCTTGATTGCCGCCGGCATCGAGCGCGCGCGGGCGCTCGTCGTCTCTTTCGCCGAGGTGGAGGTGGCGCTCCGCATCGTCGGTACGGTGCGCAGCGTTCGTGCCGACCTGCCGATCATCGTGCGCACGAGCGATGACGAGGCCATCGACACCCTGCTCGATGCTGGCGCGACCGAGGTCGTGCCAGACGTGCTTGAAGGATCGCTGATGCTCGCCTCGCACTCGCTGCTGGTGGTCGGTACTCCGCTGCCGCAGGTGCTGCGGCGCATCCGGGCCGTGCGCGAGGAGCGCTACAGCCTCTTCCGCGGTTTCTACCGCGGTGCGAGTGACGGTAACGAAAGCGACGAGGACGTTCGTGTGTTGCACACCGTGACCCTGTCCGCCGGGGCGCGCGTGATCGGCAAGCCATGGTCCGAGGTCGATGCACTCTTTGTGGGCGAAGATGTTGAGGTGACGCACATTCGCCGTGCTGGACGACGCATCGTGCCTGACCCGAGCGTCGTTCTGGAGGAGGGCGATGCGCTGGTGTTGATGGGCACGCAGCGCGCGGTGTCAGCGATGGAACTGCGCTTGATCAACTGAGGAAAACGCTGAATAAATGGCTGCGCGGGCGAATCGCTGCGTTGCGCGGTGCTCGCTCCCTCGCCTAACTCATTGTTATG